>Ga0228711_1007566_pt1 | contig 15671 bp, 10 predicted proteins | sample MedpolnodulmetaG_2_FD_177996 | JGI IMG/M metagenome (GOLD analysis project Ga0228711, IMG submission 177996) | Root nodule microbial communities from Medicago polymorpha collected in Santa Monica, California, United States - brown nodules | ecosystem: Host-associated > Plants > Roots > Nodule...
GGGAATGGGGACGATTGGACTGTGATGAGAGTGCGACGGAGGAAAGCGTCGTGACAGGTGGAGCAAGGGCAGGACGAACATCGGGATTTCAAGTGGCAAGGAAGAGCAACAACATGGCAGTATAATCAGTCTTGGGTTAGGGTTTTAGCAGGGAAGCAAGCTAGGGTTAGCGATGAGGCTTACACTCCTAAAAGGCATCGTGCGATCAGTCTTCATAAGGCAAGGGTACAATCGCAAACACGTTCTACTGGCAAGATCAAACAGATGCGACAACAAAGAAACACGCAGGTACATAGGGAGATGAGATTATGGGGTCTAAACTGAAGCGGCATGTAACCTTTTATTTCACTAATGTGCTGGATTTGATATCGTATCATTATGAAAAGGAAGCCTTTGAGGTATGTGGAATTCTAGATAATTTATTTTTGTCCAAGAAATGAAACAAACAAGGTCAGACTTATGCTTTCGTCAGATATATGAATGTGAAGGACATGAACAAATTGTTGAAAGCTGTGAAAAATGTTTCCTTTGGGCAGTTTCGTGTGTGGGCGAAAATTGCTTGTTTTGATCGTAACAATGTCGGAGAGGATTATATGAGGCAGAATAGGAGTGCTAGGGGAGAGGCTAAAGTGAACAAGAATAGGGTGAGGGAGGAGGTGAAGATCGCGGTTGGGGAGGGAGAAAAAAGAAAAGAAAGGAATGGAGAAGAGGTTGAGGGAGTAAAAAAAAAAGAGTGGGAAACAAAGTGGTAGGAGGGGGACAGAGTGAAGGGGAGAGGGAGAGGGGTTCGAGTTGGAAGGAAGGGAAGAAGGTGAAAGGTGGTGGAAATAAGGGAGGTTTAGGGCCTATCTTGACGTTACAGAAGCCGTCAAACATGGGAGTGACACCGATGTATGGGAACAAGGCACGATTAGTGGTGGTGGAGATGAATGGTGACGGCAAGGAGGTTCCTAACTATAATCTTATGAAGCTGGCACCCAAGTTAATTCGCTTATACCGATCGACTACTGAGGATTTAGCTTGGGCACGAAAGGGTGTGATTGTCTCTGTGTTGAATGGTGAAGCGATTCCGGTCATTCAGACACGTATAAACGATGCGGGATTCGATGATTTAGACGTTATTCTGGTTGGAGCAGACAAGGTATTCGTCCAGAGTTTATCTAATTCAGATGTCATGGCAGTGTTCGCAGAGGCACGAGATTTTTTTAATCTATTTTTCTCAAAGCTAGTTCCTTGGAATAAAGTTGTTTTTAAGTTTCAAAGGGGATCTTGGCTCCAAATTTACGGCACACCAATTCATACTTGAAGCGAAGCGTTTTTTAAACTGTGTGTGTTTGATTGCGACACATTTTTACGGGTGGATAATAGTACTCTTTCTAAGGAGAGGTTTGATTATGCTCGCATTCTGGTAGCAACTTCATCCTTCGAGGTGCTTAATTTTTCTAACAAAATTTTAATTGACGGTGTGCTGGTGGAGTTGAAAATAATTGAGGAATGGGGATTCTCTATCGGGGAGGATGTGTGTCAGTTGGAGGATGATGTAGACGTTACGGTGTCTATTCTAGATAACAAATTCGATCACTCGGTACCTGAGAATCGTGAGCATGTGGAGGATATAATTAATAATTTGGCAGACGATTGGGTAGTAGATGACAATGTTACTACAATTCGGCCTGATCATACAGAATATGTTTGTTTAGTTTTGGTTAAATTCCTTAATGTCGATTTTCTTTGAAAATATTGTCTTGAGGATAATTTGATAGTAATGATGTTGTCGATGTTGTTGATGTGAATATGCTATATGTCGATTGTTGATGGTGAATTTATACATGCTTAATGTTGATAATTAGATGTGGCTATTGCATGTATTGAATTATGTTGTTGAATTATTACATGCAAATGAAGGTGATTTAGAATATTATATCCAATGAAGGTGATGTTGATGGTGAATTTGTTGTTGAACATGTGCATAGTGTGACATATGTTCATGCATCATAAGTCGTAGGATATTTATATCCAGTGAGGTGATCGAATACTTTGTATTCAAAATGAAGGTGATTATAATGTTCTGTTGGGATCTTGAGGTGACGACCTTGTTGGTGATGGTACCACATGCATGTAGGAGTCGTGTCTAGTCGCATAGCATGATTTGGCATGAGTCCTAATTGCTTATGTGCTTGGTGATTGATGTGATTGATGAGGTGCATACTTGTGATTGTTGTGAATTTATTTGTGTTGATGAATAATGTTGAAATTAAATTCTCTTTTGCTTAATCATTTGAAGTCTAATTTGATGTAAACCTTTTCAATTGTTTATGCTTAATTATGATGATGTGAAGTTAACCCCCAGTGGTCGTTTGGTTGACCGCCTACCTCTTTGTATGAATGGGTAGACGGTGTGCAGGAATATTTTTGTTGCTTACTTGGTGAGTGCTTGACGATAGCGGGGGCTTCCTCCGTTATCTGTTTTTGGAGTCTTAGTATAGGGCTCTGATTTAGGATGTCGGTCTTTCTTTTATTTTGGTATTGACTATGTTGTTGAGATTTTACTCATGTGTGGAGATTGGAGATTTTATCTAATGATGTATTTGTGATGTTTATGAGATGGCTATTTGGGGATGTATGCTATTTATCCGCTGCGACATTTTGAGAAATTTTTTAGTATGCATGTTTTGAGAACTATTGAAGACGTGACGTCTATTTCTTGAATATTTGTATTATTCGCGTGTTTTATCGCTTTAATAGAAGTAGGGTGTTACATCTTGAATCTTCATTCTTTGTTTCCTTGAATCTTCGTAATTGTTCGGATATTCTTGATTTGCCAATTTGCATGATTTTTTCGCGAATTACTTCAAAAACCCCTCAAATTGCTATGTTTCGGAAAAACTAGAATTACACACCTAAAATAGAAAACATTACAAAAGTCCTGAAATCATAGACAATCATTCTAATACTCCTCCTTTTTGCTGCTATTTCCTACTAAAATAAACTAAAAAACATGATAAGAATAACGTAAGATGACATGTCATCACAACCCCAAACTTAGATTGTTGCTTATCCTCAAATAACGAAAGAAAAACATAATTTATTCTTTGCATTTTTTCAGGAAAAACATACATTTCCAGGAATTGTGCTTAGGAATCATTCATCACATTTATAGCAGAGCAGCAACTAAACTTACCACTATCCATTCAAGCGGGTCTGGTTTGGTAAAAGTAACCTATATTATCAGCCTTACTCTTTTCTATGATACACATATGTATCTCCTAAAGCCAGTAGGGCTGGTCACGACATTTGCCCACTCCATTTGTCACATGAATGTACCTTGCTATAAATTTGAAACAATTATAAACAGACAGTCAAGTTAAAGTTATTCACACACTAGGAGGAGTTTGAGGGTTATAAATTGGCTCTGAATCTCATCGGTTATGCTATTCAGAAAAGAGTAGGTGATTCTATAAGTACCTTCACTAGCTAGCCCTAGAAATTTACCTTCTGTGGCATACGAAATAAACTATTCTCTTTGAATGCATGGATAAACTAGCCTCTGTCTTAAATGCTTTGAATGAATACCTAAGACTAAAACAAAATTAAACATAAACGGAAAGGTTGTATATGTAATGCAAAAGAAATAAATTTTTATTAGATAATACTTGAAAGAAAAAGCAACACAAAAAGAAAAGAAATTGATTAGTCAGATCATCTCAGCTTAGCAGAAATAAAAATGCAGAAAAATTAAAATAATGGGTTGCCTCCTATTCAACGCTTGTTTAACGTCTGAGTCCCGACGATCAATAGGTTGCCTCCTATTCAGCGCTTCTTTTGAGTCATTAGCTTGACGAAATAAGTTGCCACCTATTCAGCGCGTCTTTAGCGTCCCGAGCCTGACAGATATGTCTAAGTGTCTTGTTTGGACCCTTGAACAACTGCTTTTCCCTCCAGCTATTTAGGCCTGCCATATAGTCTCGCAGATTCATGACTTCCTCATTTGGGATCTTCGCCATCCATCTAGTGTGGTCTTTGATCTCAACACGATTGTTCTTGCATATACGATTTATTTCGAAAGGCCCATAACAAGCCTTATTTACAAGAGAAGGTGGATAGAAAAATTCATGGGATTTGATCATTACGTTGTCCCTTCTTCTGAAAGCATTCTTATCTTTGGCTTTGATTCAAACATCCTCCACAAAGCTGACTTGTCGGATCTCCTCTTGTGGATCTTTCTTCACATTGCCAAATGGTCATCCTCCAGTTGTTTTTCTTGTTGTTCTTTTAGTTCTTGCCATGTTGATCTTCTTCCCTCGTTTGATTACCTTCAAGAAGTTAATACAACAATATTTTGTGACAACAAGTTTTCAATTAGAGAGGTTGATTTGGACCTACTTCTTACGATGTAAGATTGATTTATAATTAAATTGATTTTAATTTTTAACGTTAGTTTACTTAGACACAACTGACTCTATGTTATGCAGACTCGATCGAAATTAACTATCACTAGTTAATACCTAATGACACTACTAATTAATACTAAGACTCTATTATTAATCTAAATGCTAAACCTAAATGCAAAATTAAATTTACTGATTCTAACTAAATAATTAAACCTAATTAAACTAGACTCGATCTAATGTAGATATTATAACAAGTTGTTATTTTTACTACGACTCCCTAAAATCCAATGCGAAAATTAAAAATAAAAACCTAAACTAAGACTCTAAAAAAAATTTAAAAAAAAAAAATTAATGAATGGGGTTAGTTCCGAAATGGAATAAAACAAAAAAGAAAAAAAAATGTTAGTACTAGATGGAATATAAAAAATAAAGTATATGGAAAACTAAAAATTAAACTATGTTAGTATGATGGAAATAAATAAACTAAATGCAAACTAGACTCTAAAAAAAATAAAAATGACTCTACTCGGACTAAATATTTTTGGTATTTTTGAATTTTTTGGTATTTTTGTATTTTTGAAAACAGAAAAATAAATGGCATAAAAATAAATGATAGAAAAATAAAATGCTGAAAAATAAAGATAAATAAAAATAATTAATTCAAATTGTTCAGTCAAAAATATCAACAATCCCCGACAGGGGCGCCAAAAACTTGATGCATAATATTTTCATATTCTATTGATTAGCGTAATTTTACAATGGCAAGTGTACCAGTCGCTTCATCAAGTAATAAAGTGATAAGTAGAGTATCTTATCCACATGGATTGTCCTTTCGTCCGAACAATTCTTGTTACTTATTTTTGTAAGTTTGACTGTATAAAAGTAAGTTGCAACCGAGCGAATTTACCTATTTTGGTTGCAAAAAAGTAAGCAGCGGTTAGGATTCTTCGAATCCCCTCTGTATATTTGTTGTTGGATAATACGTAATCTAAATGTCGTGTTTATTTATCTTTTGGTGACTATAAAAGTGAAAAGGTTGATGGGAGTTTCCTAAATAGATAGGGCACCACCTGACCCAATAGGTTTTAGTCATTGGGTACCTAATTAGGTCTTTTCCTCCGATGGCTAACTGCACCTGCTGATCGCACGGTGATCCTTACGTACGGGGTCTTGCTGATTCAAAGGTAATTGAAAAATAAACTTTATATTGGTTTTCCAGTGTTTCCCAAGGCAATGAAGGCTAAGATTCCGTTAGGTCTGCCTATCTATAAATCTTAGGACACTCATAGCACACTCTTTTTACGCTTACTTAGTAGTTCTACAAACGAGCATCCCTAATCTACGTCTACCGTACTAAGTGTTTCAAGAGAAGGGTCTTACTAGGCTATAGCTTTAAGTCGGATAGCTAAGTGCTTGTTTCCCTAATTACGAAAAAGTTAATTTCTAGCTTCGGTAATGCACCACACGACCCAATGGGTTCTAGGCACTAGGTACCTACGGCTAGGGTCAACAATTCTGATGGCATCTTTGGCTCGTTAATAATCACTTACTTCCTAGATAGATAGTTAGCGGTAAAAGGATATAAATATCAAGATATAAGCATCCAGTTAGTGATAGCAATATTAGGTCCTATCACAACCTAAGTACCTAATCTAGGTTTGCACCTTTCACAGAAATAAAACAACTTCCTAATAATACTCTATAGTAGACAAAAGCATAAATAAAATAAATAAACGACAAATTAAATTAAATAAATATCCAACAAATATATACAGAGGTTCATCTTAGAACTCTAACCTAAAAAGATTTAGTTACACATGGTAACTAAAAACAAATTACTAAAGATAAAAACATACCCTAGAAAATCAATGAGAAGATAGAAACTCTCCCGAAGCTCCAAAGTCACCTTCCTCTTGAACTGCTACAGTTCTGAACGATAAATTCTGAATGAGGAAGGCTAGTATTTATAGTGAGAGTTTCTACCTGGGTTTGGGCTAAAAGGGTGGCCTTTACCCAAAATAATAACAGGAAAAAGACAATTGTGCTCCGAGTTTTCAGGCGCTCGATGCACGTGATTAGTGTGCTAGGCGCATGGGAGAGAGGACAAAACCATACCCTAGGCGCATGAACAGTTCCCTAGGCGCATGGATGCCTACTCCATGTGCTAGGCACATTGCAAATGTGGTAGGCGCATGACACCTCTTTCCTGGGCCCAAATTCATCGATTTTCTGTCGTTTTAAGTCTTCGTCTTCAAATTACTTGCCTCAGGACTTGGGGACAAAATTCCTCCCATTTGTAAATCTTCTAAGGCCTCTTTAATCTTCATTCTTTGTTTCCTTGAATCTTTGTAATTCTTCGGATGTTCTTGATTTTCTGATTTGCACGATTTCTTCGTGAATTACTTCAAAAACCCCCTAAAATTGCTATGTTTCTAGAAATCTAGAATTACTGACTCAAATATAGAAAACATTACAAAAGTCCATAAATCATAGGAAATCGTTCTAATACTCATCCTTTTTGCTGCTATTTTCTACTAAAATAAACTGAAAAACATGCTAAGAATAACGTAAGATGACCTGTCATCACAACCCCAACCTTAGATTGTTGCTTGTCCTCAACAATTCACAAGTGCATGATTACAACATGATTGTTGCTTAGTCGGATAGATTGTTACATGTTAATTTGTAATCATATCATCATGATTACAATGTCACTTATAAGTTATCCAACCATAAAACGTTAATTCGACAAAGTTTGTCTATGTTTCATGAAACTAGGATTTTTTGATTAATTCTCCAAAACCAAAGTAACCAAGTTCAATCGCCTCAACCAAGTATACACACAATTCACATATGAGTGCATTAACATATACATATACGTATCATTGGCCAATTCCGATTAATCCCAAAATTCACCTAAGTTCGTATCATTTTGCAATTTTCCAAAGGAAATCCAATTTTCAAAGTAAAACCAAGTTAAAACTCATGATTACCATCCAAAACATTTTTATAAATCAAGGTTACAGTAAACAACCCTAACCCTACCCTTTTCCAATGAGAAAAACGAATTTCGAAAAATTATGCTATCTTGAGCATTTTCACAAAGTTTGATACGATTCACAAAACCAAGTTCAATCTAATTCATTTGATGTTTCCAAAAGTTTTGAAAGCTTAAATACAATTAAGTATATCAAAAGAATCAGTTTAGACGGTTCTGATCGACCCCGGAGTACTCGGAACGCCAAAATCATGAGTTGATGTACTGAGCAACTAGCTATTGCAAGTGATTACTCGTTGCAGCGAGTTTGACAGCACAGGGGAACCCAGATTTTGGGTTCCTCTCGGGAACTCATTCAATTTTCATCCAAAATCCCCAACTTTGGTCCCTTGACCCCAAATTCGACCCCAAAACTTGTATATTAGTTTGTAAACATCAAAAGGCATTCAAAACAACAACAAACATCGAATCATAACACCAATTCACCTCGAATTCATCACATAGACAAACATTCATGAAGTGAATTTAAACATATTTAAACAATAATCACTCATCAATTCATGATTTACACTCAATTAATAAAAAATCATCAAAATAACTTATCAACAACAACAACTATGAAGTTTAAGCTCTTAACGCATCAATTTCATGAAGATTATCATACCCACAAATTCACTTGAATTAGGAGCACGGATTTCATCATTCAACAATCACAAAAGTAACAACTAACACAAAAGCACTTAAACTCATAATTGAAAATAAGAGATTATGACTTAACTCATGAAAAGAAACCACCCCCTTACCTCTAGTTCTTGATTCCTCTAGCTTAAGCTTCACTTTAGCTCTTAGCTCTTCAAACCCCAAGCTCTCTCTCTAGCCTCCTCTTCTATTCTCTTGATTCACTTTCTCTCTCTACCTCTCTCTCAAAATGGTTTGTGAAATGAGTGAATGAATGTAAAGACCTAATTTTCTCACAAGTGTTGTGTTTATATAATCACCAAATAATTGGGCTAGGTCCCTAATTGTCTTAATAGGCTCAATATTCTTACCAACTAATTCACCAAGGTTACTACTCACTTAAACCGTCAAAATAACGAATAATTACTGTCTCTAAATAATTACCCCAACTCACTAGTAACTTAGTAAAAATAAGGGTTAATAGGTTTTTACCTTCCTGTAATATAGGTCATTTCAAGTTTTCCTCCCTGTAAAATATTTTTTTTGATTTACCCCCTTATAAAAAAAAATTGTTTTGATTTACCCCCCTAATAGGCCAAACAAAAACCAATTTTATTTTTTTTTTCAAGAAATTTTCGTTTTTGTTTGGCCTATTAGGGGGTAAATCAAAACAAAAATATTTTACAGGGGGGAAAATCAGAAATGACCTATATTACAAGGGGGTAAAGATCTATTAACCCTCAAAATAATTATTCCCATTTAAAACACCAAAAATGACCTTTTGAATAAAATGACTAATTTACCCTTGGTCAACAAATGACCAAAATATCCCTGAGTTTAAAAATGACTAAAATACCCTTCTAGTAAAAAAATCCACTAATCCCGAATAAAATACACACAGAGACAATTAATCACACACAAGCGCATATAAACATAGATAATAAATAATTAAAATAATTCTAGCAAAAAACGGGATGTTACGATCAGCAGGTGCAACTAAACATTGGATGGATAAACCTAAATTAACCGAGAGAGTTACAATTGTAAGGATCGTCGTGCGATCAATAGATGCAACTTAACAAACCGATTAGGTTAGATAGATCCCGACAGACTCATCACTTTGATAGTCTACTTAAGATAACTAAATGCGACATTAATGTTATTTAATTCCAACAAATAAATAAGGGGGATTCGTAGAGTCCTAACCGCTGCTCACAAACAACAACAATTTAAACCCCACCAACTTACAAACATGAATAATCATATATCAAGTGAATTTAGACATATATGAACAACATTTACTCACAATTTCATGATTTAAACTTAATTGAGCAAAAATATTAAACAACTTATTCACAAACATCAACTATGAACATTGAACACATAACACATCAATTCCCTAAAATTTAACATACCCATAATCACACATAAATTCAACATCAAAAATCACAAAAACTCATAATTCACACAAAAGCACTTATTTGATAAAAGAAATCTACCCCTTGACCTCAACGCTTCACAATCACTAGGTATGGCTTCACTCTCCCCTCTAGCTTGCAATCTCTAGCTTCCCTCTTCTCCAAGTTCTTCCTCTTCTCTTTTCTCTCTATTCTTCCCACTTTCTCTCTCTAGCCTCTGTTTGATATGAGATGAAAATGTTTTAACATTAATTTACCTTTTTGAGTTAAGTATATACACTACTCTCCATTGAGCTAGTTTTCTAATATTCACATTGGGCCTATAACTCTTACTAACAAATTCTCAAAAGTTACTATTCATTAATCCGCTAAAACACGAAATAATTACCATCTCTAAACAATTACCCCAACTCACTAGTAACTTAGTAAAAATAACTATTCTTACTAAAACACAAAAAATAACCTTCCCAATAAAATTACTAAATTATCCTTACTTTCCAAATGACCAAAATACCCCTTAGTCTCTAAATGACTAAAATAACCTTCTAGACCAAAAATCCACTAATCCTAAATCAAATACGCACAAAGACAAATAAGCACATATAAACACATATAAATACATATAATAAATAAATAAAATAATTCTAGCTAAAAACGATAACCAATCTATATTTTAATGTAAAGTAATTGATGTTTATAATTGAAGTAAATGTTGAAACATTATCCTGATATTAAGCTTTCTGCATTTATAGGCAAATGAAAAATGAAATTTTACTTCATATAATTGTTTTAATAATTTATTTGTTTTTGAAAAATTTGAAAACATTTTTATAAAATAAAAATATTTTAAAATACAGTAAACAAAAACATGAGGGACAAATTTTAAAACACTTTTACAATTGATAACTTGAAACACCAAAAATAACATATCATATTTTTTAAACTAAAGATATTAGATCATTAACCATGTAAATATATAAGCATAGTTGGTGTGAATCATACTAAATTATTTTCCACCGGTGCAGATCAATGAACCATAAGGAAGATGCATTGTCAAAGATACTTTAAAAGTAACAACATATCCCAAACAATATATGATTTGGAGCATATATTACATATAATTTATTAACCAATCTTATTAATATGATTATTTGATATGATATGATTTTTTCTCAAATACAATAGATTGGTGTAAAACTAGTAGAAGAACAACACAACTTTAAGGATTTATATCACTGGATGAAGGGGGAAGGCAACATGGGGGCTTAAGACAAATAGGTGGTCCGCATAGTCTTGGACCATTAGGGCAACAAGGTTCCAAGCCTTGGACAATGGCTACCATAGCACCTGCAATAGCGGAAAAAAACAACATAAACTTAAACAATATCTTCAACATAGTTTCCATTATAACAAAGCTTAGTTTGAATATGGTATTGTGAGTGATATATTACAACAATGTGTACTTATTTATAAGCAAAGAGAAAATATTTTGAAATATCATAACTGAAAATATTTAGATGTTAATAATGTGAACGCCTTAATTTTTTTTTTTATCATATTAAGTATTTCTCTTAATATCTTGACTGACTCCTAATACCATCTTAATTTATTCCCTTAATTAAAAACATATACCACTTTAACTTATTTTTTTTTGAAGGAACCACTTTAACTTGTTAGACTCTACTTTCTAATAATTATATGTTAAAAATATAAATAAATCACCTTTTTATACTACCTTTGTTTCCTTTTTTCTCATCTATAATTCTATATTCTATAATCTACACTACATATAAAGAAAATAAGTTTAAAATATATGAGTTTGTGTTTATTTTTTCATTACCTATTTTTACATTCATTAAAACAATTTTATTTATTATTTTATTCTTTAATAATATTATTTTAAACTTTAATTAAAAAAATTAAATCCCATTAAAATAGGCAATATCTCACTACAATAGGAATAATATTATCAATATTATATATGAAGAGTATTGAGATTTTAGGTTGATTTTTTTTATAATTCCAATATGCATATGCTACTGTGATCATATGTGAGTAGTACATGTGCTTGGTTGAGGTGTTTGAACTTGTTTGGCTTGTTTTGTTGAATAACTTAGAAAAGGGTAAAATGATACAAACTTAGGTAAAATATGGTATTTGTCGGAATTAGCCTATGAAATGTATATGTGTATGCTACTGCACTCATATGTGATTTGTGTATATACTCCGTTGAGGCGTTTGAATTTATCGAAAAATGCTAGTTTTCATAAACTTAGATGAACTTTGTCAAACTAATGTTTTATGGTCGGATAACTCATAGGAGACTTTGAATTCATGTTAGTATGATTTAATGTGAATGAATTGTTAATGATTAGGTGTTTAAATTGATGAATATCATGATGTGACTAGGTGTAGGTGTCCGTCTTTATGTGAAATGTGAATTTGAAACTTTATCGATTCTTTGAGGTGTTAAATGTTGTTGATGATTATGATGTTGATTCTTTTAGTGATTACAAATAGATGAATTAATGATGACTTGTTGATTGTATGGATGTAAATATTGGATAATGAAATTGTTGGTGAATAACATAAATGCGGGATGATTATTATGTTAATGTCCATGGTGGTGAGTTGTGCATTGTCTAGTCCTTACCTGAATTCCATGCATTCATAGTCATTTGAGGTGATTTGAAGTATGTAAACACGGGTTTTTTATTACATAGCTTCTGCAGGACATAAATGCGGGATGTTTATTATGTCGGTGGATTCATTAACAGTAAAATTATCTCCGGAATCCTATGGTACCACATGCATCTAGATGAGTCTAGAACATTGCATGCATTTTATAATTGGTGAGTCGTGTCTTATGTGAATTGGTGTATATGTACATTGGTGGACTTTGTTGATGGTTGTGAATATTTGAACCAGGATCTAATTGTATACATTATTTAATTGTGTTTGTATACTTGTTGGCTTATGATGACGTTGAATTTGTTAATCATGTGAAATTGAATTATGGTAATTATTTCATCTGATTATGTTTAATTGTGAATTGTGAACTAACCCCAAGTGGTCGTTTGGTTGATCACCTACCTTATTCGTATGGATGGATAGACAGTGTGCAGGACTAGTTTGCTTTGCTTTTGTGATTTGCTTGAGGATAACTTGGATGCTACCTCGTTTATTGTTTTTGGTGTCGTAGTCTCTAAGGCTCTGATTAGGGGTCGGTCTTGGATATTTACCTTTGTTATGTCTGTTGGAGATTTTGAGTCTATGTATTGATGATGATATATGTAGTATATTGACATGGCTACTTGGAGACTTATTTTATTATGGATGATTCTTGAGATGTTTTTATTGAAATGTCGATGTAATGATGTTTTTATTCCGCTACAATGTTTTGAGAAAATTATTTATGCATGCTTGGTGAAATATTTGAAGAAGTAACATCTAAATTCTTGATATGATTGTATCATTAGCGTATTTATCGCTTTGAGAGTTTATGATGTTACAACCGACGCTGGAACTGTGTCATTATCATAATCACTCTCTTTATCTCACACACTCCCTGTTCCTACATTGTCTAATAAGTTAATGTCTGTGAGTCAAATAGCTGAAGAACTCAATTGTGTGGTATTGATTTACTAAGCAAGAAGATTATTGGGCGTGGTATCAAGAGAGGGGGGCTATACTACCTTGATGATATTAGCAAAGGAGTAGCTTATCATGTGCACTATCAGTTCAATAGCAAAGAACAAGAAATATGGCTATGGCATCACCGTTTGGGACATCGATCTTTCGGCTATTTGAGACACTTGTTTCCGAATTTATTTTTACATTTGCAGAATGTTGAATTTAAATGTGATACAAGTTTAAATAAAAGCAGTGTTCCTTTTTCTCTAATACATTCTGATGTGTGGGGACCATCCCATAATACTACTCTATCGATTATCGTTGGTTTGTAATATTTATCGATGATTGCACTCGAATGACATGACTTTACCTAATGAAAACTAAATACAAAGTGTTTCGAATATTTCAGAATTTTCTTGCCATGGTTCAAAACCAATTTTCTGCCAAGATTCATGTTCTTCGATCAGACAATGGAGGGGAGTTTGTTAATCATCGTTTCAAAGCATACTTCCAACAACATGGTCTCTCAAACCCCACAGCAGAACGGGGTTTCCGAACGGAAAAATCGTAGTATCTTGGAGATAGCACGTGCTCTTCTTCTAGGAACCAACGTTCCAACTCACCATTGGGATGCCGCTGTGACTACAGCTGTGTACCTTCTCAACCGCATGCCCTCAAAGATCTTGCATGTTCTCCTACAGTATCACATTAAGCCCTTAAGGGGGAGTCCATAAATAAAGAGCTGAATTGGTACATGGCAGCTCCACCAATTGTCGAAAAGAAACAAAGTGGAGAGCATGACTGATGTGCAAACTTTCTGATATGCAAAATTTAAGCATAACTGATGTTGATAATGAAGAGGATCATTCTGGTGAAAAAGCTTCTAATAGCGAAGTGGTTCCCGTTAATGAAGAGTATATCGATCAAGGAACTTAAGAGTTCCCATTCTCCACAATACCCGACCCTCTCACTCAGAACAATCATGAGGTATTATCACATTATCTATTAATCGAGGATTAATCGAGGAAAAATCGATATGAGTTGCCTTCAAGGAAAAATCGAGGAAAGCCACCCAATAGATACTCCCCTAATGTAGAAGAAAGGAGGTCAAAATACCCCATTGCAAATTATGTTGTTACTCAAAATTTATCACAGCCTATTCAGTCCTTCACAAAGACATTGTTCTCCAGTCATATTCCAAATAATGTGGAGGAAGCCTTGGATGATCCTAAGTGGACACAAGCCATACAAGAGGAAATGGAGGCTCTACAAAAAAATAATACATGGATGCTAATATCACTTCCTAAAGGGAAGAAGACACTAGGGTGCAAATGGGTGTTCTCGATTAAATACAAGGTTGACAGGTTCATTTATCGATACAAAGCAAGACTAGTGGCCAAAGGGTTCACACAAACATATGGTATAGATTATACCGAGACTCTTTCACCTGTTGCCAAACTAAATATTGTTAGATTTTTATTATCTCTCGTAGCAAAATGTGTTTCTTCATGGCGATGTTGAAGAAGATGTTTATATGAATATCCCACCGGGATATATGTGTCCTTCTGGTACCGGGGTAGTATGCAAGTTAGAGCGAGCATTGTATGGACTGAAACAATCACCTCGAGCATGGTTTAGAAGATTTAGCACAACTATGAGAAGGTATGGATATAACCAAAGCAATGCAGATCATACTCTATTCTTAAAGCATAAACATGGAAAGGTGACAGCTCTAATTGTTTACGTAGATGACATGATTATTACAGGAGATGATACTGAAGAAATCTCAATACTACAAAGAAAAACTAGCAGCTGATCAATTTGAGATGAAGAATTTGAGTGGACTGAAGTATTTTTTGGGAATAGAAGTTGCAAGATCAAAAAGGGGAATTTTCTTGTCTCAAAGAAAGTATGTGTTGGATCTATTGTCTGAAGTGGGGATGTTGGATTGCAAACCAGTAGATACTCCCAAAGCCCATAATCACAAACTCACTGAATACCCAGACCAAGTGCCCGCAGATAAAATAAGGTATCAAAAAATCGGTGGGGAAGCTTATTTATATGTGACATACTCGCTCCGATATTGCCTATACCGTAAGTGTGGTGAGTCAGTTTATGCATAATCCAAGTGATGAACATATGAATGCAGTAAACTGAATACTTTGCTATTTAAAATCCTCACCGGGATAAGGGTTGATGTTCTCTAAGAATAATCACTTGAATGTTGACGAGTACACCGACGCAGATTGGGCAGGGAATGTTCTAGAGAGAAAATCAACATCAGGTTATCATCAATATGAATGAAATACCTTCTGTTTGACAATATATATATATATATATATATATATATATACTTTTAAATAAATTGATATATACTATTGATGATTGATATGAATGTATAAATGAGACAATAAACATAAACAATATTTTTTTAAGGAAAACATAAACAAATTTTAATCTTAACTTTAGAAACTGAAAATATATGACATCTGAAGCTAATAACCAGTAAAAAACGAGACTAAGTTTTTCGTGAGTAGGGATAGATTATTAGTT
>Ga0228711_1007568_pt1 | contig 15667 bp, 6 predicted proteins | sample MedpolnodulmetaG_2_FD_177996 | JGI IMG/M metagenome (GOLD analysis project Ga0228711, IMG submission 177996) | Root nodule microbial communities from Medicago polymorpha collected in Santa Monica, California, United States - brown nodules | ecosystem: Host-associated > Plants > Roots > Nodule...
ATAAATATGTTAATTCTTTGAGTAAAAAAAAAAAAAAGAAGTATGTTAATTCCCCGTGCTAAGCACGGGTATCACACTAGTTATTCATCAATTGAAAGTAGTTTTAACTATTGATTTGAAATTAGAAAAACAATCAAGATTTGAAAGCTTACAAAAATGGCAGGAATATTCAATGTTTTGGTGGAGGAAGATTGTCATCTTTAATTGAAAAGTACTAGTTTTAATTTCTAACAGATTGCTAACAGTGTAAGGGGTGTCTTATCAATTTTAAGAGATTTTAAGGGAGGTTAGGGTCAATTATAAAACTCGAGGGGATGTTTGCGTCATTAGAAAATACTTTAGAGGAGATCAGTGTAATTTCCCCTTATTATTTTCACAAATTTGCATCTCTTCTAAAATATAGAGATGTATTTGAAGTGAAAATATAAATTAATGTGATTAGCTTTCAATCACTTAATTTTTTCTCATTCTCCCTTCAATTGGACTTCCTAGATTCAAGAGGACACACACACACACACACACACACACACACATATATATATATATATATATATATATATATATATGGGTTTTTGCTAGAAGCCACCTATGAAGGTGTCTTTTAGCAACCCACACCTCAAGATGTGATTTTCACTTTTTAGTTATAACTTTGCTAAAAAACACCTTCATACAAGGTGTCTTCTAGCAACACACATATATATATATATATATGCTCACGGCGACGTGATAGCAATTCTCAATTCTCTTTATTTGTAAAATGCAAGTGAATTACCCAATTAATAATATTTTGACTCGAAGAGAATCCACATCACTATTTATAAAAATATATTCATTTATAAACCACTTTAGTGATAACAAGTCAACTTTGCTTTTGATGTTGATCAATGGTGGATAAATCTACTTCATTGTTGCATTCATGTTATATAACGTGTGTTTCATTTTGTTGTTTTGGTTTCTTTTTTTGTAATATTGGTGTATCATACCTTGAATCCTAGTCTAATATTCCTTGTGCAAGTTTAAAACCTGTTTCAGTCAATATATTTTATTTTGATTTCTTAAAAAAATATAACAAATCAACATTTTTTTTCTTCTCCAATAAAAGTCATCCTTTTTCTCGCCTCCCAATAATGACTCCCACTATGATAATTTATTTTGTAAGAAAAAATTGACAAGAACATATTTTCCTCCCGTCAACTTTTCTAAAGTTTTCATCCACCCCCTTAATGTCTTCTCCCTCCTAGTTTTATAATTAAATCTTTTACTCCACCATTGATTTTGGAAATCCTTTCCCAGGGAGGATCCGGTCCCCAAATTGACAAAGTGAAGGACCGCAAATCTATGGACAATTCCAAAGTGGAAATTCACAATTTCTTTTGCTAAATTGAGACGATCCTTCACGGCCGGAATGCATGCACAATATGGATATAAATTCCGTTTTCAAAATTTCTCTCACGTATGATCTTGGTTTTTAACCGGAACACTTGAGCAATATAATACCAAAAAAGAAAGAAAAACACACACCAAAATTGCCTTATCTCACAAGCAATCCATCTAATCTATGTATAACAAATCACAATATGTATAAAAGTATTTCCGCACTTTTCGTGTAGCAAAACCAACAAAGGAAACCAATTGCTTAGTTCCTCCCCTTTTAGCCAGTTCCTCCCGTGGAACAAGGGGAAAGACATGGCATCCCAGCAGCCAAATCACTAAAATAGGCTGGCATTTCAATCAGTTTTCTCCTCTAAATTTGTCATTTCTGATACTTTCTCAGCCTCAGGGCTAGCATTTACGGGACCATTGCTTGTGATTATGCTCTCTGCAGCAGAAGCATTATCATTTAAAATTGCCTCACCATCACTTGCTTTTGGAGACCCTGCATCAGGGGAAGGAAGACCTGAGATACGCTCATCCATTTGCGAAGACCCTGCATTAGGGGAAGGAAGGCCCGAGATACGCCCATCCATTTGCACAGACCCTGCATCAAGGGAAGGAAGTCCCAAGATACCTTCATCCATTTGCACAGACCCTGCATTTGGGGAAGCAAGACCAGTGATACTCTCGTCCAATTGCTTTGGTTTGTTCAGCGCATGGCAATGTGGGCAGTAATAAGTGATAAATGGGAAATCCTCCTTCCGAGCAAGACCTGGTCATAAGTAGATAAAAATACACTTTTCCCGTTACTGCGTTCAACAATTAACATTGATGAATGCCCAAGAAACTAGCACTACAATCTTCTTTTTTATTTCCTGCAATAAATGCAAAAGGACAAAACCATAGACAATAAAATCCAGAGCCCCTTACCGTTATGCATGTGGCAGTTACCGCATATGAGAGCATAAGACTGCGTTGGATCCTCACCCACAAGCAACGCTGCAATTCTTGCAATCCATCCTCCATCTTGTGGGGTTGAACTTTGAGGTTGGTGATGTTCGACAACAGCATGTTGATTATACTCTGAGGTCTGGGTTTGATCGAATCCCCCTGAACCTGCTAATTGTTGATCAGCAAAATTTGGCGTGGATGTCCCTGGACTAGTGGATCTAGTTTGAACTTGTTTCCGATTTCGAAGTCCAGAGGACTGCACAAGTTCAACATCATTGCTCTTCCCTGTTGAAGCACCACTGAGATTGGATTCATCACCCATGTACAATCTCATACCAGAATCTGCACCCAATTTGGAAGCCAAAACAGTTGCAGCAGCTGCCTTTGCTGCTGGGTCTGGGTCATATCTCTATGTACATCATCACATGTATAATAGTCAGCAAACTTAAAGTAGTGGTGAACATATACCATCAAAAGCTACTCTACAATTTAAAGCACATACACGGGCATAACTCATAATGAATTAAGGAACTTTGATTCCATTAGTCATGTCGTATGTTCACATTGTTGATTCTTCCAAAAAATAAAGCACACGGGTTACTATTTCATGCATAAAAAAAAATCCTAACTGAGAATTAGAAGGTGTGTCATCAAGCTCTAATAGGATTCTGAAAAATTAAATAATGGGTTGTATCTATCAACTTAGATTTTGACATCACTGAACCTTAATAGACCACATAGTGGTCACTACAATCTCAATTTATTCTGTCTGATCCAAATAGCTTGAAAAAAAAAATGATATTGAAAACAATGTAACAAGCCTTCTTTCAGTTCCTCAAACAATCACCTGAATAAGCTGTTGTGTAGTGTAATAATTTGTCTTTTCTTTGAGCTCATCAATTTTTGCTTGCCTTTCAGCTCTAAGCTTTTCAAGAATGTTCTGGTCCCTACGATCACCTACATAATCACACACTATGAATTAAAACTTCAACAAATTAGGAAATTTACTTTTTACTTGTCGATGTTCAAATACAGCGTTTATAACTTCGTATTGATGGTGTTGAAATTTGGGGCCTAACTCATCCTTACAAAACCGGCTTGTAAGGTGAGGAGTGCCTCCTCTTTATAAACTCTTCTCAAAAGTCTTATCTATCCGATGTGGGACTAAATCCACCCCTTCAAAGCCAACACAATGAAGGTGTTGGAGGCTGCAATGAAGGCTAACCAAAGGTCGCAAGTTACGCGACTAGGGGTGGACCGCAATTAAGGCGGAATTTCCAACAGATGGCAACACTTTTCTTTAACAAATAAAATGCTACTCCTTCAAAAAAAATCTATACATATAAGTTTCATAGTCTGTTTTATTGAATGAACTTTAGGACCTTCTAATGAATTATTAAACCTGCTATGACCAAACATTTTCATCAGCATTTGCTGACTACCATGGAGTCATCAATTTGATAGCATGAGGAAATGTTTTCATTGAAAGTATTCATATCAGGAAGTACTGAACTGCAGACTTTTCCAATGGCTCTAACAACTACGAATGGCAGAAATTGTAACGGATGATGAATTTATAACTTGTTCCAATTGTAAACATTTTATTTTATAATAAATAAGACCACTAGATGACATCAAATTTGAGAGTTATGACATGAAAGTTAAGATTTCATTCACATAGATGACAATTGCAAATGAAGCAACACTAGAGCAAACCCAATCAAAGTAGAACATAGACCATACATATAAAGCCGTGATAGCTAAAGATGAAATAAACATGTAGACTGCCATCTGTAAGATATGAATGTCTAAAGCTTTTGACACTTACACATTCGTGTGAAGGTGATAAATGCTGAATAAACAGCAGATGATAGTGCAGGCAAAAGAAACATTGGTAAAACCCGGATCGCCCTCATTTTCCAATCTATACCCACCGATCTTGTTGTCATAATAGCATAACCTACAGCAATGACCTGAAAGTCGAAACTATTTTCAGCGAAACTCTATTTTTGATTACAATGAAAAAAGGGGGGCTACAGTTTAGGAATGCGCTAGCAAGTCTGCAACTTAGTTACTGAGAGAGACCAAATAACCACTTAATTAGCTATTCAATCAAAATGGCTAATAATATGAACTATTAAACTGAAGCGAATAACCACTGAAGTCCCTATATATGTGCCAGCCTATAAATAACGTAAAAACAAATTGGAAGAAAAATCAGGTAATGTTTGGTGCACAGATTAGAACTAGAACAAGACAGAACATAACATAAGTGTTGTTAAATAACGGTGTTGCATAGCGCTATATCACTGTTATGTAGTAGAATTTGAGGTCAAACATATTAAAAAAAAAAAATATAACAAACCTCAAATATAACAGAAAAAACAATAAGATTGCGGGAAGTCTGGCGCCTGGATCGTGATCTCCTGGTGACTCTAGCAATAACAGCAGCTTCCTCTTTAGAAATATGTTTAAGGCGCTTCTCAAAATCATCGCCGTGTAACCTAAAAATTCCATTCCAAATTCGGGAAATGAATCCTTTGCGCTTCTTCTTTTCATTCCCAGAAGCAGTAGGACTTGTCTCCTTCTTTTCACCTTCGCCAACTGCTTTGTCATCGGCCATTCTTGTTGCCTAACAGATCAACAATCACATAGGAATTAATCGATCTACTTAAATTAATAAAACTATTGATGAAGAATAAGGAAAGTAGGCGTGGAATGGAGAAATTAACCTCCTCCTGTGGTTGATTATTGAGTGGATTGTTCGGATCTCACGATTGAATATGTAAACTTTGGATTGCCGGAGGAGGAAGCAAAATCGAGGGAGTTAGTATTTTTGGAGTTTCACGAGGAGGGTCCTAATCAAAGAAACAAAGACTTGAATGCCACTCAATGTCAATGTAAAACTAACTTTATGCCAGCCAGGTGAAAAGGGTAAAAAGAATATTAATCATTCACTACCATATTTATTTATGTAATCCTCTTTCTCCAATCCTTTCCAAAATCATCTTTGCCTTCCGTTTCTACAAATTTCCCTAACTCACTTGTAAAAATTATGATAAGTATAATCACATATATTTGTTGATTTATAATATTTTTAAAAGTAGTGATGTGATTATTTTAGCATTAATTCATATTAAAATAAGAGTATTCCTTAAAATATATGAGAATTTGTATTGATTTATATAGTATATTTGTGTAAATATTTTAAGGACAAATAATATAGTTGTTGTGTCAAAAATAATAATAATATAGTTGTTGCTGTATCCTATAATATTAAATAAGTTGAATACATATACCATAGTTTGACTTAATAATACAATCATATAAGAAAATACTTTTATGGTATCGTAATGGTGCAATATTATGTTGCTTGTTTTTTATTTTTATCTTGGAATCTCATATTCTTTTCTATTAGAGTTAAAGTCATTCATGCTTGATGTTAATATTCATGCTTCATGCTTAGTCATATATAGACATTATGGAACAATAAAGGGTGATACTTTTTTAACCTATGCTTAATTACTTTATATTAGTGATTATTAGATGGAGTAAGAGTTGAAATTTATTCATTAGTGCAAGTACTAATTTTATAAAAACATCCGTTATTAATACTATCAATTTGTACCAATGAATAGCCAAAAAATGAAGGGTGAAAAAGAGAAGAAAAACTATAACACCAAATTGAAGAGATATCATCCAATAGTTTCATAGAGAAAGTGATGATAAACAACCATTTTTAATAAGCTTCTTCCTCACCATCAATGATGCAAAAAAATAAAAAATAGAAGCATCATTTATCCTAATTCACAAAAAAAAAATCCACATACACATTAAGGAAAAAAAAATATTTATAAAAGAAAGTCCGAAAAATAGACTAACAAACATTTGAAGCTTAAAGCTTAAATATTTTATCAATCTAAGAGTAACTTGACTCCCTATCATATCATAAAAATCAATTAATAATCAAGAGATAAGAGTAAAATTGTATCTACACCAATGAATAAATTGTCATATAATTAATACCAAGAAATATTGAAAAATGGCTTCAAATCCAAATCCAACACCTAAACTCTCTGGTTTCTAGTTTTCATCTTTTGCAACGAATCAAGACTACTACTACCACCACTACAACTCATAGTATTATTAGAATTGTAAATATTGTTATTTCCTTTCATGTTTGAAGCTCTATGTCTCCTCATGTAGCCACCTAAAGCTTGTCCTATTGCAAATCCAATCCACAAATAGAACACTCATGTGTTTTAGGCTTTGATAATCAAGAGATGAAGAGTAAAAATGAGTGGAAAATAGCAATACAAAATTGAAGACGATTATCCAATTGTTACTTGAAAGTGATGATGAACAAAACCCAAAATATGATGCACAAAATCACATATTTATACACAATGTTGAAACTAAAAATATTGAGATCATATTAGTAGTTGTATATATAATGAGTGAGTGTGTGGTCATAATTAAAAAATATGAGTTATGAAATTAAAAAAAAAAAATAGTAGCTCAGAGGTTGTGATAGAAATGAATCCATCCATCCATAATCCATAATAAACATATAAAGAATGTGTGAAGGAGATATAACGTAAAATGAAACAAAAAACATAACGTCAAATTAAAAGTTAATTGTGCCTTGTATTACTTGACCTTGTATATTCTTTTTAATTGTTGATATCAACTGCTGTATTAATTCATTGTTGGTTTGTTCATGATATGCTATTCATTTTTTTTATATAAAACCTCTAATATGCTGGTGAGAAGATATTATTGGCTATAATCTATTTGTCTATTGCCTGTCTAACTTTTGTTCGGTTCAAATTCAAAGAAAGTTATGACTTATTTGATTTATTGATTTATTTAATTTAATTATTATTAGTAAAAGAGATAGATCAAGAGGAGATAGTAAAGTGTTTTTTAGAGGTATGAGAAGCTCTTTTAGATGTGCCACATAGGCACAATCCAAGCATTAGAATGAGAAAAGTTTCAAATTCAATGATATATAGATAGTAAAATATAGGGATCGAGTTCGTACACCATATTCTCCCACCGATTTATTTAATCAGACAATGTATTATAGTAAAATACAGGGATCGAGTTCGAACACCATATTCTTCCACTAATTTATTTAAGGATGAAATTTTAGCCACTAAACTACTTGTTTATTAGTAAATCATTTAAATTACCCAAAAATATGATTTTAGTTTTTTTTTCTTCTTTAAATTAAACAAGATACCTTCTAACAAAAGTAACACTTTTTTTTTTTCAAAATTTATATTCAAGGATATAAATTAGAATGGTACTAACTAGAGTCTATCCCACAATTTGGAGAAACCATGTTCAAGTATTGGATGAGATGAGCGTTCACATTTAGATAGTCAATGTCTTGAATAAGGTTACCCCTAATGAATAAGAAAAAAAAAATAGTGCGAGTGACTTGTAAGACTGCAGAACAATGTGACCTAACTTTATAGAAACAAATTTTATTTTAATAAGACAAGATAAATATTTCAAAAGTTGATTTAACAAAATACCACACAATCTAAAAAATCTCTATGGTCTAATAATATTTTCTACAACAAAAACTTATTTACTCATTAATATTTATGATCTACATAAAAACTTCGGTGTATAAGTTTATTTAGTGATAAGTTTAGGCATATTACAATGTTGGTTCTTTACACAAAAAAAACCATGCAATGTTACAACTCTCTTTGCTATGCTGTTTATTCATCTCACTGTGTAACATTGTTGATAAGTTCATTCCGATAAGAATCATAGCTATGAGCCAGGAGTTCTTATTGGTGATATGTATTCACCTTATTATCCCTCAGTCACAGTCTTAGGAGAATAACTATAATTTAGTCAAATAAGCTATAAGCCTAGCTCCTGGATTGTTGATATTGTGTACCATCTTGTACCGATTCTTTGCAATCCAATGATATGCATGATGAGTTTTCTTATAAAAATAAATAAAAATTGACCATGCTCAAGTTACCAATATAAAAATTATCAAAAAAAAAAGGTTACCATATATAGAAATGGATTACTTCAATTTCAATGGGGGCACAAACTTTCTTATTATTTTTTGATACGCTCCAGGTAGACAAAGCCTATCCTATCTATCATTTAGAAGATCTCCACATCCCACTGAGGATGATGGCATGCGTAGAAGTGTGAGTTACAGTGATATAACAGGTGGCCATGTTTCTAATTCCTTTATTCCTCCAAATTTATCTCTTGTTCCATCTTCGTTCATTTCGTCTATCATCACCTCTTCTTGCACCAAGTGACTTGTCCCCGTTATTATGTCTACTAGTCGTTCCAAACTTGAGAGGCACAATTTGACGAATGTATAAATTACCAGGAAAGTTCCTTTTTTCTTTTGAGATTGCTGTTAACTGTGGCAACCAGTATGCAACATATTCACCTTCTGGGTCATATGTTTGTGCCTGGCAACAAGTATATAATAGTTCCACATCAGAACCAAATTTAAAAATTTACTGAATATTATATCTGTTTCAAGTCCATATGTCAAAGTAAATTGTGAATCTTCTCATAGACACTTACTTGTTTTGGTATGCTGAAATATCGGTCTTCTCTGGGATCATTCCCGACTCCTGATTAGGAAGAAGAAAAGGTAAGAGAGTATGGAGTATAACTTTCATTGTTTAAAGAATTTATGGACAACATAATAATGTTGGCATGGCATATTAAAAAATCTACAAGGATTAGTATTAAGAGAAAGAAATGTGGAAATAATGGACTTCATTTGAATTACTACAGAAAGTGTTACATATACTTCCAAATATTTACCTGATCCATAAGTCCAGTTTCCATAATTAGAACATGGATCATAATCCAAAAGACATGTCTCAAACCATTCTGCTCCCATGCGCCAATCTATGCCCATGTCTCGAACTAGGAAGGAACACACAATCTGTCAAAAAAAGGTAATCATATTTCATGTTTCAGTTGCAAAAGCTGTGTACAAATTCACATTAGTTCAATGTATCAATTCATAGAAATTACTATACTCTAGAAACACATTAATGTACTTTCGTTCACCTGCCGTCCTCGGTTTGACATAAAACCTGTAGTTGATAATTCTTTCATATTTGCATCTATCAGAGGATACCTGAAGAAAACGTCAACTACAGGTTTGAGTTGCTAAAAGAAAAAACTACAAGTTTGAGTTATATTCTAGAAGAACAAAAATAATATCAAGAAATAGTATAGTATTAAAACAAACAAGAAAATTATATATTGATGTGATAGAAACTAACCCTGTACAACCATCTCTCCAGGATTCAAATAATTTCTTGTCTTGGCTCCAACTTTTCTGAACATTTCTTGGTCCACCTACAAAGAAATGAAGACTACAAATAAGCAATCTGAAAAAATTAATTATAACAAAAAGGTTCTATAGAGATACATCAACACACTTTTCCACAACTATGAATAACACCACCACATAAAACCAGCAGAAGTTTTAATCTTAGATCTGATAGAACACCCGAGGCATCAAAGACTTTCAACAATCCATACCTATATGGAAAAGTGAATTTCCATATTTGACTGATAAAAACCTAAAGTAATCCCTCCATATCAACTCGAACAAAACCCTGTGAAAATAAAGACGGATTCATAAGAAGAATGCATGAGAAGAATGCATTACAAGAAGATGGAGGATGTCAACCATGTAATTATTTAACTGTCTACTATTACTGAACTATCATGAAGAATTAAAGAATGGAACAACTTGGTTTTTCTCCTGTTAGTTTTTCTTTCCTTAAGCCTTATCCTTTCTTCGTCACTAAATTTCGCACTAGTCTTTTCTAGATGGAATTAAAGCAAGTGTGCGAAATGCAACTAGACAGATAAGAGACTTATTCAGAAATAGCTGAAAAAGTGCAAATAGAGAATTCTATCAAGAAATATGATGTAGATATATAATTCCTTAAAAAAAAAAAAATATGATGTAGATATATAATAATAAGAAAATGAAGCGTTACCAGTAGGTAGAACTATTTGCTTGTCTTTCATTCTCATATCTCTTCACCTATGATGAACAGACAATACTTTGTCAAAAGAGTATAGTTTTTCAATATCACATAATAAACAATCAAAATTTGTTGTCAACTGTAACCTCTTCGTGTATGAGACGAGGAGACAAGCTTCCGGATGCAAGCCATGGTGAGAACTTAGTAGAATAATCAGGCCCTAACATCCCATTCCGGGTCTCTTTATATACCTTTAGTAAATCCTACACATGTGCAAACCCAAGAATGAGTTAGATAAATAAACAAAGGCCGACACTAATGTTTGGAACACACTATATTTTTAGGTCTTGAATATCTTAATGAAGTCCTGGAGTCGCTGAACATATTTCCGTTTGACCCTTTTTCCTATTTTGTGTCACACACAATTAAATAGTTCCCTTGCATTCTATATGCAGTTCATGCATAGAAGATTATTCCCTATCAGTGATAACTCTTGAACCTTCATGTTTAATCAAAAAGAAGAAGAAAAAAAAAAAGATCATTCCTAAATTAATTCATTATTTGCAGAATAGACAGATGCAGAAACTGTGACACGACATGAAATAAATCTACATTTGCATTTGGAGATAAGGAGTTCGGGTTTCCATCCTACTCCCAGCATAACTAACATTAATTCTAACATAACAATTGTATTTTGAAGTTAAAAAAAATGTAGATAAGTGCAACCTCTGACCTTCTTCCAAAAGTATTCATATATTCTGCTCAATGCGGCAGTTTCACCTCCCAAAAATTTCATCCCCTTGTTAACCTACATCAAGAGGAAGCAAACAGAAAGAGCAAAACTCAATAGTTTTTCATTGTTGAGTTCAAATGACTAGAGTCTCTTGCATGGATATCCACAAATATACTTATGGCAAAACCTACGTTGTGTGAGCAAAATCCCAGCTGCTCCAATGAAGGAAGGCATCCCCAATCCTCAATTGGTGGAGGTGGTCCAAGTGATGTTGGCAGTTTGATGCATGAGCGCACGGCACATTTCGCTTCAACAGTCTGCAAATTCAGTAGCAGCATGAGTAGCAGCAAAAGCCATTTCCTATTTCAGTGGACAACTTAACTAAGTGCTTATAGTATATAAGCGCTCATCATATAAGTGCCTATGTATAAACTAATTATATAAACAAAAATGTAGTAAAACTGTTTTCACATAAGCTATCCTGGAGAGCTTATGGAAATAAGATGAAATCAACTACGGACGTCTTACAAGGTGTTTTCATAAGTTCTCTCAAACAGTCCTACAAGTGCTTATGCTAGTAGATAAACTCAAATAAGTTAATCCAAACAAATCCATAAAAATCTAAACACACATGTCAATTGAAATACCATGCCTTACGAAATTGAGTATAAACATCTGGCAAACAAGTGACATCAAAAGGAAGATCATCACGGTGGTACATAGTGGTGCCCCAAACAAACTGTAATTTGGGGTGGCTGTTAGAAGATGATGCCGCCCCAGAGGATCCATCAGATGGTACCACCACTTGTTGAAGACATTTGTTGACAGACCTTTCAACATCCAGCTCTTCACTACAAGTTTCTTTCTGTGCATAAACCTGACAGTTTTTACATACACCAATGAACCAACCAACCCTCTAGCTTCTTCAATTATCATAAAATATGATAATTCCATCAATATAAACTGAACTAGCTTATTAAACAATTTTAAAAAAGTTCAAACTCAAATACTAACAGCATGAGCTCCAAAAGCTTTAGCTAGAGAAGGAAGAATATCTTCAGGTTTGCCATGTTGAATAAGCAAATTAAGTCCCCGTTTCATTAGATTCTTCCTCAAGTCAGCCAAACATTCAAGGAGAAACTGTGCTCTCAACGCTGCACAGAGGTCATGCTCATATAGGTGATATTATATTATATTGCTATTGCTAACACATTAATCAAATTCAAATCCATAACACCAACAAAACAAACAAAGAAGCTAAGAAACACTAACACTTTAGATTCAAGGCGTATTTAATGTCTGGCATGTGGCAAACAATGACACGACATTAACACCAGCTACATTCAGGCTCTATTTGGCAAGGTCAATCAAACCGATAGCTTATAGTGTGTAAGTTTGTATAATCAAAGTAGAGTTGTTTGATAACAACCTTCTATCCGAGCTTAAAGTGATTTTCGCTAGCTTGAGGTGCATTTTTACCCTAATTATCATAATTGGAAAAAATATACATTCATTAAAAGTATATTTTTATGTCATTTGAAATACTTTAGCTAGTTCAACTGTTAAATTTACCAAACACTTGAAATTCAATCTCTATCTCTAGCTTATCTGCAATCCAATATAAGTCCATGTACTATTGGTTAACTTATGTGTCGTCTGCTGCAATTACCACTATTTTGGAAATTATTCCCGGTGTAATGATCTGATCTCAGTGTCAATGTCATTGAAGAAAAGAGATAAAAGACAGTAAAGAAAAAAGAATATACCTCCAGTTTTTGGAAATCCGAAATGGTAAGTGGTTGCAAATAGTCGAGGATCAATACAGTAAACAGGCAAGAGAGTTTGAGAAGAAAGCCAAGCCTTGTAGAGAGTTTCATTATCCAAAACTCTGAGATCGTTTCTAAACCACACTATTGCTGTACCTTTACCACTCCTCTTGGTGCTATTGGAAGTGTACCTTTGGAATGTTTGGTTTGTCACACGTTCCATTTCGTTAAAGTCTAGCTCTGGCACGTGCTGCATTGACGAAGAAGATGCTGATGAGGTGGTTACGGGTTGGGATTTGGTGCACAAGTTCATTGCGATGGTTGGGAATTGAAACCGTGTTGTTGGGTTTGTGATTGTGAGGAATGATGTTAGAGAAAGAAATGGAAGTGTAGTGTTGTAAAGGGAAATGGCCATGTAAGAGCGAACAACGTCGATTTGGTATGGTTTTGGGGAGGGAGATTTGTCGAGAAGAAAGACACGTTATCCAGTTTAAACTGTGACACGTGGCAGAAACGGATTGTTGTGACGTGGACATGTATTGTCCTATTGTTGTACTTACCCCGCTTCAAGGTTGAAGTTAATTATTATAAACCCGTATGATCATGGGTCAATCAATAAACGCAAATTAGATCATTAGAAAATACAATATTATAATTAAATATGTCTTACTATGTGAATCTTATCAAATCTTACATTTTAGTTTTGAAAAACTAACCAATTAAAGACAGTTATTTTATTTTATCACAATATATTATTGAGGCATTTCTTCTCATTTTTTTTTTAAATTATAAAGAAAAAAGATAAAAAGAATACAATATTATATTGCTGTGTGAGTCAATTTTATTTATTACTTCTATAGTTAAACATCAAAAATTGACTTGTAATAATTGTTTTAAATTTCTACTAACATGAAAAGTATTCGGTTTGTAAACATATTAAATAAGTGTACTTGACGATTTTTTAATTGGTGGAGAAGGCCATGGCTGAAATCTTTATATATCTAAATGTTAAACATGTTGCAAGCAACCCTGAATAACCTTAATCCCGCCCTTTTTAGCGGGTCTAAATATTTTTTTTGAGAAAAAAGGTTTTCCAAGGATTCAAACCAGACACCATATGGCTACACTTTACATCTTTCACCACCAAGCCACTTCCATTTTGATTGAAATATTGTTGCTTCCAAAATTGATATACCGTGCTAAAGTATTTTTTTTAAAGCCACAAATGCCCTAACAGTTTCATTTCTGATAGCAATTTCTTTTCAATATTAACGGTTCCTTTATTGACGATCATTCTTTATTATTATTATTATTGTTGTTGTTGTTGTTATTTTTATTTTCATTTTCATTTTTATAAATTTAATAGGCCTTCCGGTTAGAATTAGTTTTTTGGTGTATGCTTACTACGTGTTACGATATTTAAAATTGTTGATAATTTGACTGATTCAAATGATAATTTTATCACTAGAAACTTAACCTCTTAGTGTAATTTTGTTGGCATCTTCGTTTCTCATATACTCCATTCGGTCCTTAATATAAGAGAAGATTCTTTTTTTACGTTCATTGAATAAATGATGTATTTAGTCTATATTGTAGTCCACATACATTAATTATTCAATGAACCTAAAAAAAGATTCTTCTCTTATATTTAGGACCGGAGGGAGTATTATACTACTTGAACTTATTTATTTTGACTTTTTATTTGCAAAAATCACTACTTGATTATAACATTACTTTGCTTTATCCCTTTGACTTTTCAAACATGTTTACTATTTTTAATTTGTTTATTTTAGTTGTTCTTTTAATATGAATGTAATCGAAGATAAAAGTTTAGAAAGAATAACTTCGGAACACAACTTGGTAATATTATTTGGTAAGAAAATAAATTAATAGCTTACATTGGTCTAATTTTTGCAATCATTTTATAGCATAGTATTGAATGCATAATCAATATGATATTTATATATGAAACTCTACAAAACCGTGCATCGCACGGGTTAGAGTCTAGTTAAAAATAAATTGAAAAACTAGGTGGATTCTAGGGTGAGGAATTAAATCTCTCACCGATGAACCACTTTAAAGAGTAATTATGAACCATTAGATTCATCTATCTCACACATTTTATTATAGACTGTATGTACCACATCACAACTTTCTTCTTCGTCCTCTTCCTCTCAAGCCTTCTATGCTCCCAAACCAAACCTTGTCTCGATTGAGCCCTAAAAGTGCATATTTCATGATAATTTCAGAGTTATTTTAATTTGATTTGATTCAAATCTCCTAAAAAATGGTAATAGTATGATTTCAATTTTTTTTGAGAATTTCTACCGAAAAATTGAAATTGATAACGTAATGCATGTTTTCACATCCCTTCAGATAATTAAGTTTCTATTACTGATTAATTTTCCACATCCCACTCTATTATGGGTATGGCTAAAATCAATGCACATCAACTCTCCTTGGTTGAAACGCAATTTAACAAGATTCGTCGCGTTTAGTGAATGTAATACTGAACTTGTAAAAATATGTGGAATCACCACACCCATTATGTTAATACAAACACATAAAAGAAAATTCAAACCAAACTAAGTAAAAGCATGGAATAGCAAATGAGTTTAATTCCAAATAAATGCCTTCAATGGTTGGAAGAAGAGAACGAACTGATCCCATTAATAGTTGCTTACAATAACAAATGAGGCATGACAGGATAGGATTGTGTGTGGACAATTATAAATGTTCTCTTTTTTAATTTTAATTAATCTAAACCATTGATCTCATCTTATGGTAAAAATTAAGTGGTCCACCGGTGAGGGACTTAATTGCTCCCTCAC
>Ga0228711_1007569_pt1 | contig 15667 bp, 6 predicted proteins | sample MedpolnodulmetaG_2_FD_177996 | JGI IMG/M metagenome (GOLD analysis project Ga0228711, IMG submission 177996) | Root nodule microbial communities from Medicago polymorpha collected in Santa Monica, California, United States - brown nodules | ecosystem: Host-associated > Plants > Roots > Nodule...
AAGCTGAATAGGAAAGGGGCCGAGCTGACTGATGAGTTTTTAGCCTTAAAAAAAGGGCTCTCTCATGTGAAGCTAACATGGCTGGCTACATACAAGTATAGCCAAATCAAGATGAGACGTAACGGACGGTCAGAGGCCGCAGTGGGACTATCATAGGAAAGCCCCCCCTATCTAATCAGGGGGCTTTCATCGGGGCTGGAAGACCAAGATGCGAATCACATGCCTGAAAGTAGACGACAAGTTTTAAATCACATATCCCGTCTTTATCTTTCTTTCCTTGGGGGAATGCCGCAACAAAAGGGGCTATGGGAGTAGAACCCAATTCTGCCAAAACCCCCGACCATTTTTGGGATTTCACTTAAAAGACTGGAGCAATGAGAGCAAAGGCAAGGAATTGATGCGCCAATAATCGAAGAATGGGGCGAGGCAAATTTCCAGACAACGGCAAGTGTGGAGCTTTAGTTTAGAGTTTAGCACCGCGGGCGGCTTCCAATCGCTCTCTGTCTATTCCCGTGACAGTGAGACGCACTTGTTTTTGTATGGATCTTACAAATATGGATAAATTTAAGTTCTTAAAACTCCATAAAGCTCACCTTTTATAAATAATTATTATTTAACTTTTATTTTCTTCGTCGGCGTTTCATTAAATATAAGTAAAAATTATTGTAAATTTATTTTACTTTTTTTTTATAAGTTGGTGCTCACATCACGTATTGGATCGGGATGTCCTTGGTGGGTGTAAATTTATTTTACTTATTGATTAAGTTTAATATATCAGTTTTTAAAATATATTTTATTTCTTCTTTATAATTGACCCATCGTAAAAATTGTGTGAGCTTCGCCACTGAACATTTTAGCACGTTATTACACTAGAGTTCAAATCGACCCTGAGGCTTAATACCCCTAGCAGGGGTGGCCCTGAGGGTGGGCAGAGCGACAGCCCAGAGCACCATTATTTTAGGGGCAATAAAATTATTTCTTTTACTTAGTAGTTAGTACTATATATTTTTTTTTTAATTCGGAATTATATTGAGAATATAGTTTTAGAAAACTTTGACTATAAATGAATTTTTTTTCAACAAAAAATGTAAGATGAAAACTATTAGAATAATTAAAAGGGCATAATTTTATTATTTTGCTAGACACAATAAAAAAAGTTCGGACCGGCTCTAGATTGAACTCTGTTCCTACTTCCTTGTTTTTATGTTCTTTTCATTTTTTGTCACACTACCAAAAAGGACGAGGTTCTAGAAAAACAATCATTCTTTTTTTTTTTCAACTATTTATTTTTGTTTTATAATAGAACATAATCATTATTTACTTTTTTTTGGTCAATAAAAACATTATTTAATGAGTGGAAAATAAATGGACTTTAATAATTGTCTTAAACAATTTACTTACATTTATGAGTGAAATAAGAGATCGTCATGAATGACACTGTTTGATCTATTATATATAGTGCAACTACAATGTGATAGCAAACCAAATCTAAATATCTTACGTACCAAATGGAACTCGAAATATTGGTTTCTTTCTTACTTTGCTCCATAACTCTCATTTCGTTTTTATTCATAGCCAAAACAAAACTATCAAAATCCACATAAACACTCTCCTATACCACCACCATCCCCAACTCTTACCCTATCATTGGTTCTGTGTTTCCCATTGCAGCCAACTTCCACCGCCTCATACAATGGATTTCTGACATCCTCCAAACTATACCTTCCTCCACCTTTGTCCTCCACCGCCCCTTCGGCTTCTGCTCAGTCATCACGGCAAACCCTGTCGTGGTGCAACACATTCTCAAAACCAACTTCCCTTGCTACAACAAAGGTCCCAGATTTCATCGATCCCTCGTTGAGTTCCTCGGTAACGGTATCTTCAACGTGGACAGTGAAAGTTGGAAGGTTCAACGACAAGTATCTAGCCATGAATTCAACACTAAATCCCTGCGTAAATTCGTCGAAACGGTGGTGGACGTTGAACTCAACAATCGTCTGCTTCCTATTCTCACTGACGCTTCCAAAAACCAAACTATCCTCCCCGATTTTCAAGATATTCTCCAACGTTTTACGTTTGATAATATCTGCATGATTGCGTTTGGATTCGATCCGGAGTATCTCCTCCCTTCTCTTCCTGAAACCGCATTTGTAAAAGCCTTTGATGACAGCTCACGAATCAGCAGTGAGAGGGTAAACGCTGAGATTCCATTTCTGTGGAAAGTGAAAAAAATATTAAATGTTGGATCGGAGCGACAGCTAAAAGAAGCCGTCGCTGAAGTAAGAGGACTCGCCACAAGAATCGTTAGGGAAAAGAAAAAGGAGCTTGAAGAAAAATCAGCATTGGAATCATTGGATATTCTATCACGATTTTTAAGTTCAGGTCATTCAGATGAAGCTTTTGTAGTTGATATTGTAATAAGCTTTATTCTTTCTGGGAGAGATACAACTTCAGCTGCACTCACGTGGTTCTTTTGGTTACTCTCTAAGCATAGTCATGTCGAGAATGAGATTCTTAAAGAGATTACGGGAAAATCAGAAACGGATAGTTACAATGAGGTGAAGGATATGGTTTACACCCATGCCGCATTATGCGAGAGTATGAGATTGTATCCTCCAGTTCCGGTGGATGCTAAGGAAGCGGCTTATGACGATGTACTGCCGGATGGTACTTTAGTGAAGAAAGGGTGGGGGGATTCAACTGCACCTTCTCAACTTTTCAAATTTACACCTATTTTACTAGACTTTTATTGTCTTGAACCCCCTCAAAAATTAGCCTTGCACCATATTTCATTGACTCTGCTCTCACTAGGAAAAAGTTTGCAAAGTTGTTTCCGTGCACACACGGTGATGGTAATGCAGTGCAGACTGTCCAAAGTCTAAGTAAAAGTAGAAGATATCATTTTATGTTATAAATTGATGATAGATTGGAATCAAAACATAATACATTGAATGGAAATTGAATCTGCCTATAATAATGAACATGATATCTATAGTTTTCTGGCCTATATATTTGTAACATATAATGTATAGGATTTTTTTAAGAGAAAATGTATAGGCATTAGGCATTGTATTTTCACATATTAATTGATAAAATATTTTATAATAGAAAGAAAAAAAAATTTAAGATGTGGAAATTTTTCTTAAATAAAAATAAAAATATATATTAACATTTATAATTTTACTACATTCATCTTTCAATATTTAAATTTTCTTTTTTCTCTAAACAGGCAAACAACTATCTTCCTTAAAAAAAAAAAAGCTTAATAGCAGTTTTAACTCCTTAACTTTTCTAAAGTTGCGATTTTAGCCCCCTAAGAAAAAAACTACAAAACCGCCCCCTAAGTTTTGCACATGTGGCAGTTTTGGCCCCCAAGGCCAATTTTGACTTGGTTTACGCTGACGTGGCACCGTAATTGAGGTGCCACGTGTTATTTTTAAATTTTTTTTGGCCTTGGGGGCCAAAACTGCTACAGTTGCAAAAGTTAGGGGGCGGTTTTGTAGTTTTTTTCTTAGGGGGCCAAAATTGCAACTTTGGAAAAGTTAGGGGGCTAAAACTGTAATTAAGCCAAAAAAAAACTATCTTGGTCCATAAATAGGTGAGACACGCTTGTTGGTCCATGTATTGAAATTGCAAACACATTCATAGTGCATCTTTTTTTTTTGTTGGTAATTTTATAGATTAAATTGAACAATGACAAAAAATATTCTAAGATAAAATTGACTATCTAAAAACTAATTTGATGATCAAAATGATTAATAAAATAGACATTTGTGAATGTATTTACAATTTTGATACATTCAACAGTGAAATACACTTTCGAGGTAAAAATTTGATAATTTGCAATTTTGAACCCCCTGATTCAGAGTCCTGGCAACACCACTGATCACAATCAAATCATAAACCCTGCAGGTCTCTAACAACCAACAAATTTCACAAGAACCTTGTTGTAGTAAAATGACATATTTTAAATTTTATTTAAAATAAACTAAATATCTAACACTTTATTCATGTAACAGTACTCTCCCCTTCCACTACCAACACAAAAAAATACTCTCCCCTTCAAGCATCCTTGTCCTCAAGGATAAAAATTCCAAAGTAATTGTTGTAACATGATTACTTCCCTAGTCAATCATTTTCAAATGTAGAATAGCCACAACAAGATCAACATAAGCAGTAAATTTCCAAGATCTATGCTTTGGAAACCAATCCTTCAACTTGGTTAAAACTTTAGAATCATGAAAACTACCCTTGTAGATCATCTTCCTATGCATAACAGGCACTAGTAACACATGATGAAGGAACATTTAAGATTCTTTAGTTAACGGGTGGGGATTGGCAATAGAGGTGTTGTCTTTAACTTCAAAATAAGAGGACTATAAATGGAAAAACAAGCACATAACCAATTTGCAAATCTCTATAATAATTTTTGTTAGAACTTGTGTTGGGGTCTGCTGCAATAACTTGATCAAGAAGATGATTCAGATGAATATTCTGAAGTGTGCACATAAATTCTAAAGATTGTTGTATATCTTGATTGTTGGGAAGAGCCTGCTGCACTTGAAACCTGAAAGGTTTAATGGTTATGCATGTAAAACTCAAAGCGCATGGGGTTACCACACTAACCTTTAGGTTCGATTCGCCCCCACCAATAACTGTATATTGGATACAATAGGAATGACCGGCGAATCCCCTTCAGGATACTATGAGTTCCTTGACGTGTATTGCACAACTACACCAAGCGTATCTCCTAACTGTATTTTATAGATTTATGGTTCCAACAATTCACTCATGCATTAGAGTGTTGATGAATGATTTAGAGTAAGGGAATGATGGAGAATTATGTTGTTAATGTAATAAAATTCTGTCCAAAATTGTGTTGTTATTGTTGTCCCCAAATTAATGCTCAAATGCCAAGCATTTATAGTGCATTATATGAAGCACCCTTTTGCCAGAGATTATAATCATATACACTTGAATCCAGTGGCGGAGCTAAAAAAAATATCGGGGGTGGCCCAGCAAAATATACTCTAATATATAAACATAAACTTTTTATATGTAATAAACGTTAAGCACAAAGTTTCATCAAAAAATAGTTGATAACACAATGAATTCTTGAATAGTTGATAAATTCTTCAAACTTGGTTCTTTGCGGGTATCAACAATGAATTGCTCGAGTTGATAACACAAGTGAATCTTCTCTTGATCATTGAAATCCATGGGATAGTATTTTTCAACAAGAGTGCAAATAGTATCAACATCAAAAGCTTTATAACTATCCTTAGGAGTCAAAACACAACTTAGAGTTAACAAATCCATTGCTTGCTCACTAAATCTACTATTCAACTCTTGTAATTGTTTATCAATGGTACTATTCATAATTTATCTAAAATTGTGGTATCTTTGTTGTCAATTCAGGTCTAACAGTGAAGTTCAGTCATAAAATATTTTTTGTAGTAAATCATTTATCAGTCACGTACACAAATCTACCAACAGCCAATCTTAGTAGCAAACAACAACTCAACAACAAACACCTTTAAATTCTAAAATCAAAAAGAAAATCAACAATAGCCAAGAAATTACCTTTCAATTTAGATTGGAAAAACAGAGAGTCAAAAAGAAAAAGGGTTTTTGTTTGATCTTCTCTGAATGAGAGAGAAGGGAGTGTCGGAGTGGTCAGCGCCGACGGTGAAGATGGAGGTCACGCGGCCGAAAATGAATGACAACGGACAATCGCGCTGGAATGAAGGTTATGGGTTTGTAAGGTGTAGGTCGCGTAACAGAGGAATGGGAAAAGTCTGGGTGGGCCACATGGAAAAAATAAAATAAGCTGAAGGTAATTTTGTATTTTCCCTATAGAAAAAAAAAATTGGGGGGTGGGCCGTGGCCCACCTCAGCCAATACTAAGCGCCTCTGCTTGAATCCAATGTATATGAATGGTTCCCATGAAGAGTTATAACTCCTGATGAAGAGTTACAACTTTTAGTTCCAAAGTGATTCCATTATTTTAGAAATCCCCAACAATTTTCTCGTTTTATTGGGGTGGTGATACACACAAGCAGTTTGGCGCATTCTTTAGATTGTGCTGTACGCTATTCCCGTATCTCTCATGAGAGACTTGGTAGACTGTTCAGTTTTTTTGTGGGGTTGATTTTACACATTGAGAAGAGCATTTCTCTTAAATTACTGCGTAATATTTGTGCCATAAATTATTGATAAACAGCACAACCTCTATTCCCGGTATTAAGTGAGATTTGCAAAATTTATCTATCAAGTATTTCTGACAAGTTTTTTTTTATCAATTCAAGATACCACTGGAAGCGGAGATCAGGGAAGCTTGTGATCAAGGGCACCCGATAGTGTTGGCTGCACCTGATTCAATAGTTTCTAGAGCATATAGAAATATAGCTGAAAAGGTTGTTCAGAAACTCAAGGAGAAACAATTTCAACCAGAGATTTTACTGTGAAATGTTTCACTTTGCCTTCCTAACAGTCCAGTCCCTGAGGAAGAAAAGTGTTTTGTTATGCCATTCCTTAAGTTATAAGTTATAAGTTTTTTTTTTTTTTTTGTGTGGTTGAGTTGGATGCATTGTGGGAAGGTTATCATCTTTAGGAAGAGCAACATATTTCAAGGAGATTTATTCTTGACCTGGTAGATGTGGTAGCTTTTTTTCGTGTGGTGGTGGTATGTGAGATGTATTCTTTTAAGATATGAAAATAAGGTGGTTATATAATGACTCCTCAAAGTGGCTGTCTTTACTTTTATGATGGCAGCTTAGCTATTTGATTGGTAGCTTAGCTATTTGATTGTATTGTCCTAAACTTTTGTTTCCACAATCCAATCATTTGAAAAAGCAGACTGAAATGTAAGCCACAATTTTTGGGAGAACTTGGAAAATTATACTACTTGCATTGTACTCGTTTCTACTTTTGATAGTGCATGTTAGAATGACATCTGACGAGTATGCCACAATTTGAAAAGGCAGACTAGTAAGCCACATTTTTTTAGGTACATCTGACGAGTCACGATGAGGGATTCATATATAAGTGGGGTAGTGGGGTTATGTGACCATATCGATTTATACTTGGTCATGCTAACTAGTGTTTCTACACTTAACACTTTTTATCCTTTAAAAAGTTTGACTACGCACATTTTAAGATAATTTTATCATATTTAATTTCTTAACTAGTGTATCAGGGGCACTAGTTAACATTTTCCTTATATTAATTGTTACGTAATAATAGTTTAACTTGTTCGAAAGTGGACGATGGTTGGGACTTTTTTTTACACATTCATAGGCACTACCTCCTATCCTTATTATAGGAAAAAGATACATAGACCACTATATGTTTACACCCCTTTGTACCACGGCTGATGTGGTAGGGGTAGTTTGGTGATTTCACATGATAGGGGTAGTTTAGTAGTTTCACTCACAACCACATAATCTTCTCCTCTTCCTCTTCTCTCTCTAGCCTCCCCGCCACCGTCGACGCCGTTCTGCCACCACCACATCGAATCGCAACCCTATTTCCAGTGGCGGATCCAGGACCCCGAGTCAAGGGGTGCAAAATTTTTAAATTCATTACTTATTATTATTAATATCAAAATTATAATTTATGTGTGTTATCAAATTTTGATTTAGTCATTTTTCTTAGAATTCAACTAATATGATGGTAATGTAACATTTTTATTTTAATAAATAATCACATTAAATTTTATTATTTTTAACAAATTGTAACTTCAAATATTTATCGCTATAAATTCAAAAGTGTGTCATTTACATTATATACAATTAATCATAATCATAGTCTTCATTGGCAAAACCAAAAGAATAAAAATATGACCAAACATTAGATAGTGAACTGATTTATTTATTTTTAATAGTTAACATTATATCATTTATTTGCAAGTAATAACAAATGCATTTGGTTGGTATAGCAGTTTTTTTTTGACAAAATTTGGTATAGCAGATGATAAATTGAAGTCATAGTTCCCTAAAAAAGAGAAGATAAATTGAAGTCATAGCCTTAGAAGATAAGCTTAATAGTCATGTTATGCGTTTTGGCTTTTATGGAAAAAGAAAACTCTACTATTAAATTAAATAACAGCATTTTTGAGGGAAAATTAAATAACAGCATTAAAAGCCCTATTGTGAAAAAATTAATAGCAATAAAAATCAAATGTCGCCAGTAAATATGAGAGGCGTGAGTCTGATTCAGGATTGGTCAAGTGAGGTGCAAAACCAAAATTTCAGGGTGTGCAAATAGCAATACAAGTAACATTATTGGTGTAATTAGTAAAAACTCAGGGTGTGCAACTCAAATATAGCTAGATCCGCCCCTGCCCATTTCCATCTCCATCGTTCTGTCACCTCCATCAACTCCCACAACCGAATCACAACTCCTTCTTCATCGTCGTCGTTTGTCCATCACCACCTCCATGCGTTTTGGTTTGCATTCTAGATCTGATGTTCTTGATTTCCTTCTTGGTGGCAGTGAGATCTATGTCGACGGTGGCGCTGGACGTTTGAGGTCGAAGGCAAACATAGGTTGTTAGATCTGACGGCGACGGTGGTGCCAGTGAAGTTTGAGGGTGATGACGGTGACGGTGGTGGTGAGCTTTGGGGGTGAGAACGGTGACGACGATGGTGGTGGTGAGATTTGAGGTTGAAGATGACGGACGACGGTGGGGGCCGATGGTGGTTCCGGTGAAGGAGAAGAAAAAGAGGTCTGAAGAAGGGACTGTTTCACTGTTTTTTTTTTTATTTTTATGGATTCACACAGTAAAAGGAGGTCATGTGTCGCATATTGGTGTGAAGGTCAATGTCTGTACACCACCTAAGGTGGTTCACATATAAAAGCTGTTATTGTAAGAAAAAAAAACAAAGAAAAAAAAACTATCAAAACTAATATAGTTATTAATTGTTGTAGTTTTTTAAATACATTAACAAATACAACCTTATAAAAAGTTTTGAAACATTAAATACGTTCATTAATATACCAAAAAAAAAATCTTAAATTGAAAATATTTTTTTAAGGAAATATGCTTATAGTATTTCATTAATAATAAGAGGTTCAATACAATCGGGTATGTGAAAATAAACAATGGGACTAGCTAGTAACGTGGCTTCTCCTGCAAGAACATGAGCAACCCCGTTTGTTTGTCGCCTAACAAACTCCACCCTAGAGCTGGTAAAGAAAGAACTGAACAGATACCGACATGATGAGATAATGCACCCAAATTCACTTATAAGATCTATGAGAACATCCTATTAACAAAGCCGTCAGGGGCCTATGGCTCGACCTACTAAAAGCTCGGCTCAGCCTAAATCGTTTAATAAATGAGTCAAGCTTGAGCTTTCTAAAAAGCCTATTAATTTATTTGGTCGGGCTTAGGCTTATAAAAAAGCCTATCAAGCCTATCAGACTGGCCCGTATATAAGTATATTACATTTTTTCACATTTATTATATATATCAAAAAAAATTATTGATCGTTCAAATTCTCGTATCATAATTATTATTATTTCAGTTTTTATTTATTTATTTTGTATTTGAGATATAACACAACTCTTGGTATTTCCCTCATATATCATATGAACTTCATCTAACGAGGCAAGAGTTACTCACACCAATTGTGTTTTATTAGTTTAATTTGTATCTAATTAATGTTTATATCTATATTAAGTATGTAGCACAAATTGAAAGAAAAAAAATTGATGAACAGACTCTGTTTGAAATTTGTTACACAAACTAGGCTTTTAGACAGACTAATAGGTCAGACCAGATTTTTAAAAAGGTCAGACCAGACTTAAAATAAAATAAAGCCTTTGACAAGTAAAAGGCGGCCAAGGCTTAGGCCTTAGTTTTTTCAATTAGGCCTAACCTATTTAAGCAAAGTTCGGCTCGGCCCAGCTCATTCACACCCTAATTTGCACGAATTTCTTGAGGCTTAACACCCCTAGATTGAACTATGTTACCTACTTCCTCGTTTTTTATGTTCTTTTCATTTTTTATCAAAAAAGACGAGCTTCTAGAAAAACGATCCTTCTGTTTATTTTTATAATCGAACAATCATTATTTACTTTTTTTTGCAAAAAACATTATTTACATGAGTGGAAAATAAATACACTTTAATAATATTGTCTTAAACAATTTACTTACTTTTATTAGTGAAAAAGAGATCAACATTATTTACATGAGTGGAAAATAAATACACTTTAATAATTGTCTTAAACAATTTACTTACTTTTATTAGTCAAAAAAGGATCATCATGAATGACACCGTTTAATCTACTACTACTATATATAGTGCAACTACAATGTGATAGCAACCCAAGTCTAAATATTTTACGTACCAAATGGAACTCGAAATGTTGGTTTCTTTCTTACTTTACTCAGCAACTCTCCTTTCGTTCTTATTCATAGCCAAAACAAAACTATCAAAATCCCCAAAAACACCCTCTTCCACCGCCATTCCCAAAGCTTATCCAATTTTCGGTTCCGCTTTTGCTTTTTCCGCCAACTTTCACCGCCGCATACAATGGATATCTGATATCCTCCAAACCATCCCTTCCTCCACCTTCGTCCTCCACCGCGCCGTCGGTTCCCGCCAAGTCTTCACCGCAAACCCCGCCGTGGTGCAACACATTCTCAAAACCAATTTCCCTTGCTACAACAAAGGTCTCACAAGTCACCAAACCCTCGTCGAGTTTCTCGGTGACGGTATCTTCAACACCGACGGTGAAAGTTGGAAGGTTCAACGACAAATTTCCAGCCATGAATTCAACACTAAATCCCTTCGCAAATTCGTTGAAACTGTTGTCGACGTTGAACTCAATGATCGCCTTCTCCCTATTCTGTCAGAAGCTTCCGAAAACAAAACAATTCTTGCTAATTTTCAAGATATTCTCCAACGTTTTACGTTTGATAATATTTGCATAATCGCGTTTGGATTTGATCCGGAGTATCTCCTCCCTTCTCTTCCTGAAACCGCGTTTGTAAAAGCTTTTGATGACAGCTCACGAATCAGCAGTGAGAGGTTAAACGCTGCGATTCCATTTCTATGGAAAGTGAAGAAAATATTAAATGTTGGATCGGAGCGAAGGCTAAAAGAAGCCGCCTCTGAAGTAAGAGGACTTGCCACAAGAATCGTTAGGGAAAAGAAAAAGGAGCTTGACGAAAAATCATCGTTGGAATCATTGGATATTCTATCGCGATTTTTAAGTTCAGGTCATTCAGATGAATCTTTTGTAGTTGATATTGTAATAAGCTTTATTCTTGCTGGGAGAGATACAACTTCAGCTGCACTTACGTGGTTCTTTTGGTTACTCTCTAAGCATAGTCATGTCGAGAATGAGATTCTTAAGGAAGTTATGGGAAAATCGGAAGCTGTTAATTACAATGAGGTGAAGGATATGGTTTACACCCATGCCGCATTATGCGAGAGTATGAGATTGTATCCTCCGGTTCCCGTGGATGGTAAGGAAGCGGCTTATGACGACATTTTGCCGGATGGAACTTTAGTGAAGAAAGGGTGGAGGGTGACATATCATATATATGCTATGGGAAGGTCCGAGAAAATATGGGGACCCGATTGGGCTGAGTTTCGACCTGAGAGATGGTTGAGTCGAGCTGAGGATGGAAAGTGGAGCTTTATTGGGATGGATCCTTATAGTTATGCGGTTTTTCAGGCTGGGCCAAGGGTGTGTTTAGGAAAGGAAATGGCATTCTTGCAGATGAAGAGGGTGGTTGCAGGGATCATGAGGCAATTTAGGGTGGTTCCTGCGATTGATAATGGGGTTGAGCCGGAGTTCGCTGCACACCTTACTTCGGTAATGAAAGGTGGCTTCCCGGTAAAGATTGAGAAGCGTAGCAACACAAATGAATAAAGTCTTATTTTATGTATAAACTAAGGTGGTGTAGGTAATTTTGTAGTTACATATCTTGTTTAAATTAAGAATAAAATTATGACTTTTATTATTAATGGAAATTATTTCAATCTGTGCTATGATCTGTTTTCAGGCATGTGTTTTTACTTATTTCATAGAACTTGTGTATCCAATGTTGGTTTCTGTGAATGGAATCTGTGATGCCTATATATGTGTGTGTGCCATTTCTTCTTATTTGGTGTTCACAAATATATGAATGCATCCTACCTTCGATGTTTGTTAATATATGAGAGATTCAACTGTCCTAACACATTGTTGTGAACCTTCGTATATATTTTTGTAAAAAAGGGGCTCATAGGTACCAACAAGTTTTCGTTTAAGAATTCAAGATACCACTGGAAGTAGAGAACAGGGATCTTTGTGATCAAAGGGCACCTGATTCAGTAGTTTCCCGAGCACATGGAAATATAGCTGAAAAGGTTGCCCGGAAACTCAAGAGAAACAATCTCTACCAGAGATTTTAATTACTATTGGCTTGTTTGGGTAGGTGTTTAAGTTAACGTTATCGCGTACCAATGCCACTATTGCCATGACTCTGTGAAGCTAGAAATGCAAGCTTCTCTTTAAACGGACGGCTGCGTCAAATTCAATGCTACAACAAACACACACTATGAAATGCTTCACTTTATCATGGTAACTCCCCGATCCGTGAGCAAGCGAAGAGGACCGAGCAGGTTCCTTTATGCTGTCTAAACCAGGGGTTTGCTTACTTCTAAATTTGTTGAAATTGTAGTATAAGATAGGATGCACATAGGTGCTGTCAAATTAGCAGTTTAATTTAATTTCGACATTGTTTTGTGATGCCATTCCTAATGTTGTAAGGTTCTTTTTTGTGGTTAAATTGGATGCATTGAGGGAAGGTTATCTTTAGGAAGAACAACATATATTGTCATAGAGAATACACTGAGAATCTTGACCTGGTAGTAGATTTTTCATGTGTGGTAGTGATATGTAAGATTTATTCTTATAAGACATTGAAATAAGGTGGTTATAGAATGATTAATGACAATTTAGCTATTTGAATAGGATTTACAGATTTGGTTAGGCACTGTTTATCTGAATATTAAAACTGCTGTTTCCAAAAGCCAATCATTTATTAGAAAGCAGACTGAATTGCAAAGCTACAATTTTTGGGAGAACTTGGAAAATTACATTAGCATTATATATATTCGATTTTACTTTTGATATTTACATGAATTCTTTCATATATATTGCAATGGGAAATAGGAAAAAAAAATATTATTTAATATCTACATATTTTAAATTTATATTCTTTTGGCAGAAAGCTGTTTTTATTATATGACTAGTTTGACGGTATGTAGCTCTTGAAAGAAATTGAACTTGTTTTAGTTTGCCCCCTCTGTTATTCTTGTCAATATTGAACAAAAAATGTCATGATTTTTTCATCGGCATTATACGTCACCTTCTTTTTACAAAAACAAGTTAGGCTAATATGTGATCAACTAAATTGATCTATCAGAAACAATTATTATAACGCTTTTGTTTAACATTCACTCTTTTACTTATTTGAGTCACAATTTTAAGAATGGTCTCACATAAAATAGAAAGGACTCATATGATTTACACTCAATGAAAGAAAGCACACTTATATAAGTGTTTCTGGTACTAAAAGAAAACAAAGTAATTAAAATTGGTTTGGATATAGGTCAACTGAATGGGTTAGATTAGGTATCAAAGGTTTGTAAAAATCCTTATTGTTGTTTAGTGGTTAGAATTCACCTTAATAAGTTGGTGTTTAGGGTTTGAACCCCGACCCCTAATATCCCCGTTAACCAAAGGAATGAAACACATTTTTTTATTGGAACTAAAAAGTATATGGAATGCGGCTGGTACGAATCTCAACTCTCATTGGACGCTACATATCAAATTTATAGTTGCCACAAGCTAACTTTGGAGGAACTTGTGCCAATAAAATTACTAATAGTGGATTATATATATAGGCGCAACTGCATGATAGCAACCCAAGTCCAACATCTTACATAGCAAATGGAACCGGAAACATTCATTTCTTTGTTACTTTTCTATGCAACACTCGTTTGGTTTTTATTCTTAGCCATAAAAAAATCGAAACATCCTCCTCCACCACCACCACACCCACCATTCTAAAGCTTATTCTATCTTTGGTTCCGCTTCTGCTTTTTTCTCCAACTTCAACGACCGCATATAATGAATCTCTGACATCCTCCAAACCGCGCTTGTAAAAGCCTTTGATAACAGCTAATGTATCAGCAATGAGAGGTTAAATGTTGCCAATCCATTTCTATGGAAGTGAAGAAAATATTAAATGTTATCCGAGCAACGGCTAAAAGAAGCTGTCGCTGAAGTAAGAGGACTCGCAACAAAAATCGTTAGGGAAAAGAAAAAAGAGCTTGTAGAAAAATTAGTGTTGGAAGGAGTGGATATTTTATCATGATGCTTGAGTTTTGGACATTCAGATGAATCTTTTGCAGTAGATAATGTACTTATTAGCGCATCTTGTGTTTTCTTGCTTCTCAAGCAATCGTGAGAATGAATAAAATTTAAAGGAAGGAGAAGAGAATATGGAATAAGGAGGTTAGATAAAGATAGGGGAGTTTGTTACAAGTTTGTTATTCATTGATCGATGAAATAGAACAATACAACTATCTATACACACATAACTTGTAGAGCAAGGTATTCGGTAACTAACTACCAAAGTTTAAGTAAACTAATGTAAGTGACTACATTTATGATTATGGATTAATCATCTAATACACCCCTTTTAATCAAAAATCCTACAAACTTATGAGCCCTAACTTGGCCCTTAAGTAAGTAAATATGTCCAGCTTCAATGCTTTTGTAAAACCATCTATAAGTTGAAATTCAGTAGGACAGTAAATGATTTTAAGCTTTTCTTTCATCACTTACTCTTTGATGAAGTGAAATTCCATGGGCAATAGGAATTTTTGCAAGATTGATAACTAATATGTTAATTTTGTTTTTAATTTTTTTATTTCATTTATATTAATTTAAAAATAAAAATATAAAAATAACTGAAAATTAATTTTAAAAATAGAAAAAAATTCTAATTATTTTTTTCAAAATTGAAAAAATCATAAAAAAAATAAGATTTTATTTTTAAATTTTTTTAAAAATTCGATAAATCATAAACAAATTTAGATTTATTTTCAAAAAAAAATCTGAAATTAAGATTTTGAAAATTAAAATAAAATCGATTTTTTTCAGATTATATAATTTTCAAAATTTTATTTCATATTTTAATCTGAATTATAAAAAAATTATACTCCGATTTTAAAAAATAGAAAATTCAGTTTTTTTTTCAAAAATATATTGTTTTTTACGATTCTTTTTATTTTCGAAAATTAATATAATTTCATTTATATTATTTTTTATTTTAAAAAAATAGGCAAAATGCCACGTGTGCCCTTAAAAAAATAAAAAATAAAATTAATTATACAGTCAGCGTGCCACATAATCAGATATGCACAGTCAGCGCACCACTCAGTGTAACACCCCATTTTATATTTTAATTTATTAAAATATGTTAGTAGGTGAAGTTAATAAATATTATTATTGGTGATATTTTTTTTAAAATAATGAGTAGTTGTTGAATGGAAAGTAGTTTGAGAAATTAGATAAAACAAGGAGAGGAATCCAAACATGATAAATTAAGAATCGGAGGTGTAGAAAATAAGCTTTAAATAAGTGGGGGAGGGGA
>Ga0228711_1007573_pt1 | contig 15661 bp, 12 predicted proteins | sample MedpolnodulmetaG_2_FD_177996 | JGI IMG/M metagenome (GOLD analysis project Ga0228711, IMG submission 177996) | Root nodule microbial communities from Medicago polymorpha collected in Santa Monica, California, United States - brown nodules | ecosystem: Host-associated > Plants > Roots > Nodule...
CGGGATTGTCTTTTTTTTTTTTTTTTGTTTTTTTGGCACAACAAATATATATATATATATATATATATATAATTAAAATAAAATAATAATAAATAAAAAACATAATACTTGATTCAACGTATATTTGCTTCAACGTTTACGTAATCAAGGCAATATGTTCTCTTAATTCTTTTCATATACCAATTGCAAATATTTAGTAATAGTATCATTAGAGTTAGGACCAAAGTGGAACATAATACTTCCTCTTTTACCACAGTAACGGTCACATTCAGGGACAAATCCAAAGTGTAATATCACTAGAGTTAGGACCAAGTATGATAACATGATATCAACAAATACCGACGTTGGTGCATATTTTTTTTTAAGAGATCAAAATGAAATTATATTAATATCAGATTATTATCTTTTTCAGCACAAGATGTGTTAGAAATAGAGAAAAAAACCACAATGCTCGACCAATACCCTCACAAATAGTAAGATTTTGGCACCAATTATGAAAGAAATAATTAAAAACAACAAAATGAATCATGACCTCCTTCTTATTTATTAAACCTGAATTAGAGTTAACTGTTGATATTTATTATTCATTAGAGTAATAGAGAGAGAAAGTAAAAAAATAATGTGAGTATAAGAGAAAAGTTGTCACAAAATGGTTGTCAAAATATCATTTCTCTAATGTCAATACCATTCAAAAAAGGGCGGTGCTATATCTAACGAAAATAACTTCGCGGATATATAATAAGCGAACTTTAACATGTACCAGGGCACTCTAGCTTTCAATTTTTTGTGTGCACACTAACATTCAATTTTTGCATTTGTCAAAAAAAACATTCAATTTTTGCAAGTTTATTTAGTTATTTTTTAGTTTGATTATTTATTTTGGATTTAATTTGTATACATTTAAAGTGTAATTTTTTTACACATGCATGCTATCAAATCATTATATGATGTCACGTGTTAGATAAGTTTCTAAAATATGTCTACATATATCTATTTGGCGTGATTTGATTGAATGGATGAATAAAAAAATTACACATCAATACATGAAAGTTAAGGTGAACACAATGGTATCTTGAAGTTTGGTTTGATATGTACATATTATTCAATATGAAAGTTTGGTTTTATTTATTTATTTAAAAATATAAAAAAAATGGATGAATTTTGCCCACGGCATGGGCGGAGCCAAGGCCCAACTAGCTTGGGCAGTTCGCGGGCTCTAGCCCAAAACTTATGCAATTTTTCATGTAAGTCCGTCTGAACTTCTTATATAAACCCCTATAAATTTCTTATGTATATTTTTTGTTGTGAAATTTCTTTAGATTTTTTTTTTATTTGCTTCCAATTTCTAATGTAAACTCCACTGAATGTTGATTATTTGCTGCAAATGCAATTTATCCTAAACCCAAAGAGTGAAAGAGACCTACATCTCAGAAATTGCAGAGAAAAAAAAATATGTTGCAATTTTTTTTTTGCCTAGGCTTTATAATAATCCTAGCTCCACTACTGGCCCATGGGATACCGATACTCAACCAATGATGCGGTCAGAAGCGTAGGCTAGCAAGCGTTAAACCTAGATAGAAAAAGTACAAGTTTGCAAGCGAAAAACTTGTGAAAATAGGGCTACGGAATCCACTAGAAATTGAGAAAACTCTCTAACATATTATGAATGAATAAAAGTTGTCTCTTAGGCTAGAACTGTTAAGCTTAAATAGAAAAATAACAAAACCTTAATGAACCGAAAATAACAAACTAAAAACAAAACAAACAAATAATGAAAATAAGTTGAAATAATAAAATACTTACTAATGAAACCCTACATCAACCAAACTCTAGGGTATATAAGAATTTACCAAAGTTTTATTAATTTTCTTTTTTATAACTATTTTTTTCTATTTTTAAATAATACAAGGCATGGAGTATCTCTCAAAAGAAGAAAAGGTCATGGAGTAATTAACTGCTTTGGCACCTGTGTGATGATTAACTAAAAACAAACGCATCATTCCAACTAAAAATAAATGTCGTGAACTTATCTTGAAATTAATGTTGCGGGATTAAGCATTTTCCTTAAAAAGAAACATATAATGTCAATATTGAATTTATGATCAAGATTATGATCCGATAATTAAAAATAGAGATTGATCCAATGGTTTTTATGAGATCATATATTAATTAACACCTTATTGAAAATGTATTATGTTAATAAACAATATAACTATTTGTTCATAATTTTTGTTTGATTATACTTATCTTACGAACGATTTCTGAATTACCACGACATCTTCTCCTAAAATTGGAGGGTTAACACAAACAAATATGACAGTTTGTTCAACTAAAAATAAAACATAATTATCTGTATAACATAAAATTGATGGCATTTTGTAACCCAGATGAATAACTTGTTAATGCAAGGCAACGACTGTTTATTTAAAAATTATAAAAGATTAAAGCAATCACAAAAGGTTCTAAGAAACACAAAAGTGAGATCTCTTAGCAAACAAAGGTTGCCCGACACACTAGATAAGAGCTAGCTACACAACAAACGACTCCACTCACCAGGGAAAAGGATGAGGAGTGGAAAAGTCATAGATTAAGAATAAGAACATTAGGTTAATTAACAACCAATAATCATATAGATATGTGCCCAACTGAGCCATGATGCTACTAGAATTGTGATTTGCATAATGAATCGCATTAACCACATAAACGACACAATTTAGGGAATGTGATAGGCAAATTAGTTTGTCTGTATCGAATCAGCATCCTTAGTTACTTGACATTTCGTTTTCAATTTACTTCAAATTTCATAAAATCTCTACGGATTTTTGTTGGTACTTTTTGCTTTATAGTGAGATCACCATGTGCAATGTTTTGGCCTCGCCATCGCCATCAGTTTTGAGTCATTATTAGTCTGATAATCTAATCATGCCCTTATGAAACGCCCAAATGGTTAAAAAGAATAGATACCACCTACAAATGATTTTTTGTTGGACTAACCTGCAAATGGTTTATGATGATAAGAATCACAGTTCAGCCTATGTAATAGTCTGATCCCACACAGCATTGACCTGTTATTCACGGTTTTCTCGACCTTGATTTTCGTACATATTATTATGTCTCTTTAAAAATTTGTCCAAGGCCCCAAATTTTCTATACACAAACCTGCTTAGAGTTACTAGAAGCGAGTTAAAAAAATATAAATTTGGTTCTTCTATGATTGAAGTTGCTCTAATAATCATCTTTGTGTATGTATAAGTCTGTTAGATGAGGTTAAAATTTTGAACTATTATAGCTGATAAATTATACTCTATCCGTCCCGGATTAACTGCGTCATTTCCTCATTTCACACATGTTAAGAAAAAAGTATAAATAAATGAGAGAGAGAAAAATGATTTTAAGTGCTCTTGTTATGTATTGGTGCATTCTCCACTATCATAAATGCAACGTGAAATATATTGAATTGGAAGTAATGAAAATAATATTAATTAGAATAATAATTAGAAAAAAGTAATTAATATTATATTAAAAAGTGAAATGAGTCAGTTATTTTAGGACAATATGTTTTTACAAAAGACTCAGTTATTATAGGACGAAGGGAGTAGTTTATATGCCTATTGACTAAAAAAATAGACATGTTTTTTTAAGGTGAGACCTACGTTACCCCTCGGCTGATTTGGAAGTAATTCACCTTCAATGATAAATAAGATTTGATTTTGAAACAAAGGGGATGAGGATCACATGTTGAATGGAGAAGATGGAGATGATTGATGTTCATGAGATGTAAATAGCATATCATTGTAGTAAAAAACTCACCTTGTTGAATTGGGGATAATTTTAGGATTCGATTATGGAAGAAAGAAGATGAAGATCACATGTTGAATGAAAGAGACGTAGAAGGTTGATGTTCTTGAGATGAAGATGGTAACTGGTTTTAAAAATAAAGATGAAAAAAAATCTTTAAAATGGATAAATTACTCTCATTTCATCAAGATGTAATGTAAAAAAAATTGTTTGTTAACCATCTTATAATGTTTTTTTGATAAACTACTTTAGGTGACTTATAGATTGTTGCTTATCATTTTTTATCCCAATTTTACCTTATCTTAATTGACCAAAAAATATAAATAAAAATATCTTTTTATATAATTTCATATTCATTAACTAATTTTAAGGAAACTGCAATTCAAAATGTGTTAGTTAATACACTATCATCTATAAGCATTTAACTATCCACTATCAACTAATTTATCTATCCCATCAAAAAAACTAATTAAACAACTATCAACTTTCTTTTACGAAATAAAGACTTAATCAAAGGAAAAAACTTCTAAAATGAGTTTGTTAAACGTCTTCCTTTGTGGTCACATGCTGCCGATTCCCTACTGATGAATGAATTTTAGGGCAGCACACAGCCTCAGGGCTCTTGCTATTATCATATCATTGTATTGTATATAGTAAAAGAAACTAAAAATTGAAAAGAGAAGTACCCTATACAGTATAGTCTCTAACCAAACAATGAGATTGCAGTTCATAGAATATGTACGCTTGTCACATCAGACTTCAGACACAACCAAACATAACTTGTGCCAGCGGCTAGAGCAACTTTCACTCCAGATAAGGATATAGTAAATCCTGACGCATGTGAGTCCTGATTCCTTCATGTATCGTTATTTACACATATACGTATACACGTGGATGGTGGCTCTGCTGCTAAAAAAACATTTATATTTTCTCATGGTAATTTTTTTTTGAAATGGCAAATATTATTAACCAACAAGCCCGTGTAAGAAGCATTAATAAGCTCGGGTGGAGGAAAAAAAATACAAAGAAGGGGAAATCGGTTGCCGCATAAACACCAGCTCGAACAAAAACCCCTTAAAAACCACCCTAAACAAAGGATCAAACCAAAAGATTAATGACGCAGGCATATACAAATGGCGAACCACAAGCATACCCGTGCGTCAACACCAAGACAACTGAACCCGCCAAGGCGATGCACAGAAAAACGCTGACCGCTGCGCAAAAAAACGCCAGCCGCTGCACATCATTATAGAAACAGAAAAAGCCACTGCTGAGCCAAAGAAACAACCAGCAGCAGCCGCAGACAGCAGCAAAGCAGGCAGCAACAACAGCAAAAAACAGATGTTGCAGACCTTAAATAAACTACCTCCTCATGGCTTCCCTAGCTAGGCACAATTGAGGGTTCCAACACCACTCATAAAAGAGGCATGCCGACATGACCATCCGACTCAACATCCATCTCCAAGACAACACCTTGATCTTCTCAACAATCTCATCAACCTCAAAACTGGTTTCCTTAAAAAATTTCTCATTCCCGACTTTCCACAACACCAATATAGTAGCATGCCAAATCAACCATAGAACTTTTTTAACATTTTTATTTCTTTCCCCCCCTCGCTCCAACATTCAAAGTGAACAAAAAGGTTTGGAGGAGTTAGAAAAACACGGTCTAGCCACTACATCAATTTTAACCAAACCAAACTAGCCAAATCACAATGGAGGAAAAGGTGAGTAGTTGATTCCTCCACCTTACCACACAAAGGACACAAATGCGAAACCTTCGGCCCAATAGCATGTCTCAAAACAAGATTGGATATTCTTGGAATACGGTTTAGAAGAGTCCTCCAAGTGAAAACCACCACTTTAGAAGGAGCTGGACTCTTCCACAAATTAGCGAACACCCCTTTTTCCTCTTCCCTCCACACATCATCACGTAAAACTAAGTCCTCCAATTTTGCACATGCCGATTTCACCGAAAAGGCACCTGAGTCTTCCGATTTCCATCTCCACTCATCTTCTTGAGAGGACAACCTCGTATCTTCCAAGTCCTCCCTAAGACTTAAAAGCACCTCCTCCTCCCACATGAAGAGATGTCTTCTCCAAGTAAAGGCCCAATCAATACCTTGATCTGAAGCCACCCCTACTTCTCCTCCCACTTTGGCCTCCTTTTAAGTTGAAATCGAGAATAGTCTAGGATATCTTTCCCAAAAGCATCTACCCCTTTTCCAAGTATCATTCCAAAAGCTTGAATTCAATCCATTCCCCACTTTTCGCTCCATTTCCAAGTTAAACCAATTCAAGCTCCCAAAATTACCAAGATTAGTCAACTCCTTCCACCAAAGAGAAGAGAGATTCGGCCAAGCTCTACTCCCCCCTCCAACAATCTACCAACGCGATTACCATACTTTGCTTGTAACACATCCTTCCACAACGCAGCCTTCCCATCTAGCAACCTCCACCGCCATTTTGCCAACAAACTCACATTCATAACCCGGATATCCTTAACCCTCACTCCTTCGTTATGCTTTTGTTGACATACCGACTTCCATCTTACCCAACTTATCTTCGTTCCTCCACCCACACCACCCCATAGAAATTATCTTTGGATCCGAACAATCCTCCGCCAAACTTGCACCGACATTTTCAACAAGGACATGTAAAAAATGGGAATAGAATTTAGGACCGAATTAAGAAGCACAATTCTACCTCCAAAGCTAATGTATTTATGCCCCCAATTATTCAACCTCCCACTAAGTGTCTCCACCATCGGTTCCCAAGTTGCCATACTCCTCGAATTTGCACCCACCGGAAGACCCAAATATTTAAACGGAACACTCCCCTTACTACAATTCAAAAAGTTACATGCCATATCCATGAACTCTAAGTCGACATTCACCCCTATCAAAGAGCTCTTATAGAAGTTAATCTTCAACCCCAACACCATCTCAAAACCTCTAAGAAGAGATTTCAAGGCCTAAAGATTCGCCACCGTTGGCTTCCCTATGCAAAGGGTATCATCGACATATTGAAGATGGGAAATCACCATACCATTCCGACCAACTTGGAAACCTTCAAATAAATTCCGGTCCACCGCGTTCCTCATCAAACCACTAAAGCCTTCTGCTACCAACAAAAAAAGAAACGGAGCAAGCAGATCCCCTTGTTTAAGACCTCGGTTAATACATATTTCCTCCGTTGGGCTACCATTCACAAGCACCGACATACTCCCTCCAAAGACACACGCCTTCATCCAAGCCACCCACTTAGCACAAAAGACCCACTCTACACATCATATACTCCAAAAAAAAACCCAATCCACCGAACCATACGCCTTTTCAAAACCGACTTTAAAGATAAGGCAGTCCTTCTTTGTTTTCTTAGCAAAATCCACCAACTCATTCACCACCAAAACCCCATCCACCAAATGCCTCCCTTTAAGGAATGCCGATTGGGACGGCGAAATGATGGAATTCATAACTTATGCTAGCCTCCTAGCCAACACCTTAGCTAGTAACTTATAAAGGCTTCCTAGCAATGATATTGGCCTAAAATCCTTTAAGTCCATAGGGGAAGAAACCTTTGGAATAAGAGTCACAAAAAAAGCCAACATACACTTTGGTAACACTTCATTAGCATGGAATTGGTCAAACATAATTCTAACTTCATCTTTCATCAAGTACTGAAATTCCTTAACAAAAGCGAAATTGAAGTCATCCGGATCCAAACTTTTACTTCCATCACTGTCTTTCACCACCGCCTCAATCTCCATTATAGAGAAAGGGGCCACCAAGAGGTTATTATCCTCCCCCGCTAATGTCGAAAAGTTCACCTCATCCAACTTTGGCCACTCCCATCTATTATCCGCAAAATGATTGGTGAAATAGTTCACCACCTTCGAGCGCACTTCAAAAGGTGACACCACCCAACCATCATCCTCCTTTAAGGCCTTGATGGAATTTCTACTCTTTCTTAATTTAAGACACTTATGGAAAAACTTGGAATTTACATCTCCCTCTAACGTGTTAGTCATATACACATTTTGATTGGTGTTATAAACAAAAATCAATATTTTATATTTATTCAATTAGTAATGTATATAGTTTTTATTATAAATCAATTATTTTTTTAACAAATAAATCAGTTATGCTATTTAATAAATAAATATAAAAGGTTGATTTTTGTTTATAATAGTGATTACATAGTGTATATGTTTAGAGTGGAGTAAACAAAAAAATATGTATAGAGTGGATATAATCTTCGAATTAGTTATCTCCGTTTTACTTTTTCATCAGCCATCTCAAATAATTGTTTTACAAACCCCTCAATAAGTTTGTTATCTCCATTTTAAATGTATATTTAAACCGTAATTTACCGTGAGCAATTCTTATCCAGTCACAAACTCAAATCAAAAATATTTAGGCACATGTGCATAAATAAAGAGAATTTTGAAAAAATTAATCACATCGTTTTTTATTTTTATCTTTAAATTTTTCTTATCTATATTTGTATCTAAGTTATTTTTATTTGTGTTTTTGATCAACTTGGACTTTCTCATTTCCCATAGCACATGTGAAGACCGAAGACTGAAGAGACAGAAAACGAGACATATGCTAATAATGCTATGATAAATACGTGACTAAAAAAGAAAGAAATAAAGACAAAAATGTGTTAGAAATAGTAGAATTTGTCTAGCAACCAAATTTCCTACCTAGGGAGGTCAGGAAAAATAAAGTAAGCATAACGTGGATGCTACTCCACATTCTTGTTGTGCTCATTTAGATGTTAGTATTTTACTACCTTGGTCCACAATCTTTTGGAATTTGAGAAATCTGGATTCGATCTAGTTCCCCCTCCCTGATCCTAATGCAGACATTTTATCTGAACAAAATTAGAGCACATATCTAAAGCAAAACCAATGATGTGAAAGGGTTTCAAACAGGGTGAGAATAGACTAAATCGACCTAAACATTGTAAAATTTAAGTTTCACATTGTCAAGACATTTAAAATCTAAGTGGTTTGTAACAAGTCGTAAGTTTATATTTTAGGCCTCAACCTAAACTTTTGAATGTCAGATATGCGTGTTACCCTATTTAAAAGTTAATATATTTAAATGAGTAGTTTGATATATGATTAAAATAGATTAATGAACAATAAACTAATATGATCAAACCCACTTTTAACATTTAAAACGACATTTTAGATAATTTAATTTAATTATACATAATATCATATTTCAATTTTAGTTTATAATAATACATTTAATTGTGTGAAAAATTAATGTAGACTAATAAGTTTAAACTAATTAAAAAGTTAACAAGATTATAATTTAATACGTGTCAAAAAAAATTAATATGAAGTACAAAATTTAAAATAATAATAAAAATATTGTTCATAAAGTTAAAAAGATTATTTGTAATTTTTTTTAAAATAGTAGTAAAAATATTATTCATATTTATTAAGTATGTCGATCTCACAGATTTAATTTTTTTTTCCATGGTTCATAACCAATCATTTTTAGCTAAATAAACTTCTAAATTTTTTCAACCCTCTCTACTTAAGAATTTTTTTTTTAGCATAACATAGACATTGTGTAAGCTAGGTAGTAGGCTTATGTTGGTCGGTTTCATCTATTCTCATCCCCACTTAGAATTTATTCTATTTATAAATAAAGGGCTGAAAAAAAACTCAATAGATTTTTAAAATATAAATTAAAAATTTGATGTACTTTATGGCCAACCTCACTAATTAAGGTCTCCTTTTATAACCATCAATTAATCGTGTCCCTTTCAAAACATGCATTATCATTCTTGTATTATTACTCAAAATTCACTTTCTTGCTGTAAAAATAGTTGAAAAGATTCTAATCCAACTGGCTCGTGACCCCGACACTTTCACATTCCTTATAGTAAAATTTTGACTCATCTTCTCACACTTTTTTCAATTAAAGCATATATAATTCACTCTCACACACTACATTTTATATAGTCCATCTTTACTTTACCTCTGCAAAAAAACATCAAATGGCTCAGCTTAATCTTATACTTGTCTTGTTACTCTTCTTAACTCTCTTTCTTCATTCATGTCCTACTCATGCCCAATTAAGTCGACACCACTACAAGAATTCTTGTCCCAATGTTGAAAACATTGTCAGAGAAGCTGTCAAAAAGAAATTTCATCAAACATTTACAACAGTTCCTGCCACTCTACGTCTCTTCTTCCACGATTGCTTTGTTCAGGTAATTAATTTCAATTACATGCATTTTATTTGGTTCACCATAAATAAATGTTACCTTTTCTAATTTATGTTCTGCATGTTTATGATATTGCAATTACACAGGGTTGTGATGGTTCAATTCTGGTATCATCAACGCCACATAATAGAGCAGAGAGGGATCACCCTGATAATCTTTCATTGGCTGGAGATGGATTTGACACTGTTATCCAAGCCAAAGCAGCTGTGGATGCTGTTCCTCTATGCATGAATAAAGTTTCTTGTGCTGATATTCTCGCTATGGCAACCCGTGATGTTATTGCATTGGTTTGTCAATTTTTTCTCTAAACTAATTTTGTTCATAAGTATATAAAATTCATTAATTTAATCTCTATTTTAATTATTCTAAATACATCAACTTTCTTTGATGAGATTTTAGACTTATTATTTATGATTAACTAGGAGTTTAATGTAAAATTTTAATTTTTCAGGCTGGAGGACCTTACTATGAGGTAGAATTGGGAAGATTTGATGGGCTAAGATCTAAAGATTCTGATGTTAATGGAAAACTTCCTGAGCCTGGATTCAACTTGAACCAGCTTAATACATTGTTTAAACATCACGGGCTTACACAAACAGAAATGATTGCACTTTCAGGTAATGCGCCGCGTGGTTTACGGTTTTTTACACTTTCCAATTAAAGGGTGCCAGTCAAATAATTTTAAACAGGTGCAAACATGCATGAGACATATTGATCCATGTTCCTATGCTATGTGACCCTCATTATACTGTTTGAGGGTATGAGGGTATTGGATAAAGTAAAATACCAAATTCGTCCATAACTTTGGGTCAATATCACCAACCACAATGTCACCTAAGTATTGTCCTAACTTTGATGTTCTCAAATAGGTCTAACATATTGTGAACATTAAAAAAAGGTGACAACTAGAGTGTCCATGGAAGAATGGTGGGTAATTTACCTCAACCAATGAACATTTATCTTTTTAGGTGGTATCTATGAAATATCTTGACCCCATCAATAAATTACTCATTTTTATTGGTTGGTGGGTAAATTACCCACCATTGTTCAAAGGTAATCTAGAAAAAACCTTAAGAAAAAAAAAATGACTTTACTGAAGTTTTTCATATTAGTCCTTCTCTGAGCATGTTAGCTACTAAATTGATAAACAATTAAATATAATGAACAACTTGACAATTAAATAGAGTCGAATACATTTTTTGAAATAGGCATAATTTCATAGATCTATTTCTGAGCTATTCGTGAGTGTCATACAAAATCTTAGACTAATTAAATGATGAAAAATGCCTTATGGTACGAGCAAACCATGCACGATAACTTACAAATGAATTGCTGCCCTTGGATTTTTATCTTTCCTTTAACTAATTCATTTCTCTCTCCCCATGTTTTGCTGTCCTGCGCATGATTTCTGCTATTTACGGTCGTTGGCTTTCGTCTCGTTATACATAGCACTTCTGTTAAATGATTTAGTCAGAGGAACATACAATGAAAAGTAATCTTTGAAAAGTATCAAAATTAATATTAGTTTAAATGTACTTTTGTTGTCTATTTTAACGTTAACTTGTGCTCTTATGACACAAGAAATGACACAAGATAAGAAATTAAAAGTAAAAATAAAATCGCGGAAATTGTGTATTCTTAATTTCAAAAACTTTAAATTTTATCTTTTTAATTTGTGAATTTATTGATTAATTCCTTTTTTATCTTCTTAATTTGTGCCGTAAAGGCACAAGTTGGCGTGATCCTTAACTAAATATGATTTTTATTGTCTTCATTTCTACAATTTGAGATTGTAGCCTCATGTTTCACAAGTTTCGGAATTTTTATGGAGAACCTGATTCGAAGTAACATGTCATATTCATTACTGATAGCATTTAACGACGTGACATTGTTTATGTGGATCATAAACAATGAATTTGAGAAGAATAAATTTATATTTGATAAATGAAAATGAAAACAAGTTTGTGACAAGAGTTTTTAGTTCACTATTTCTGATCCAAATCAACATATCATATTATAATTCTACGTCATTAATGAGCATGTCACTTTATAAAGAATAATGAATAAGTCGGAAACTAAATTGTATAGAAAAAACTTGATATACTTTTTTTGTGGTGACCGGGGTTTGAACCCCAAACTTTACATATATTATACATTGTTTATACTAATTGAGCTAAACTCACAGAGACAAAAACTTGATATACTAAGACTGCACTATATGAACTCGATTATTAGTCCATATACTACAAAGTAACTTTACTCAAGTATCTGAGTTAGATCTTATTAGTCTTTTTCAACATAATAAATGTAGAAAAATAAAGATATTGAAGAAGATAGTATTTCTAGTGATTGTCGGCAACATATCCAATTTATAAATGTAAAATAATTATAAAGTAATCATCCTTGAAAAGTTGAAAAAGATCATCGAATAAAATGAATAGATAAAACTTTGGATTCTTGTATTGATTGACATGATTCATTCCCTCTGTAGGTGCTCACACCGTTGGATTCTCACATTGCAACAAATTCACCAATAGAGTGTATAATTTCAAGACAACAAGTAGAGTAGACCCTACATTAGACTTAAAATACGCAGCACAGTTAAAATTAATGTGCCCTAGAGATGTGGATCCAAGGGTTGCAGTTGATATGGACCCAATCACTCCACATGCTTTCGATAATGTCTATTTCAAGAATCTACAAAAGGGGAAGGGTTTATTCACCTCAGACCAAGTCCTCTTCACGGATTCAAGATCCAAAGCTGCAGTAAATGCTTTTGCTAGTAGTAACAAAATATTTCGTGCTAATTTTGTTGCCGCCATGACCAAATTGGGTCGAGTTGGTGTTAAGAATTCACACAATGGGAACATTCGTACGGATTGTTCTGTGATTTAATTCATATCAAGTTGGAATGTTGTGGTCCTTGTGGATGACATGATGACAAATTATATTATTGGAATACATTTTATGTAAATTTATCTCCTGTTTTGCATAAATAATAAGTACATCTAAAAGACTGTAAGAACATTTGATATGTTGTTGCGCGAGTTTACGTATGCAATTCCTCACTTTTTAAAACACATTTGCGAGTTTATCCGTTAATCTCTTTAGAAGAAGAAAAAAACACGTTTTTTCACTCTATGTCGTGAGTCGGTATATAAGAGTATGTTAATAATAAGGGAAAATTGTTGAAAATAAAGTGGGGGCACTTGCAACTATAGCTACAATATTTCATATAGGTTTGTCCCTGGGCACAACTCACCCAAGACTTGGAACACTGCTGTCTAGCAACTTTTATTGGGTGAGCAACATTCTATTTTTTGGCGCCGGTTCTATTTTGAACAAAGATCATCTTTTACTTGTAAATTTTGACCCGACCTTTTGTGCATGTTATGTTATTCAACTCATCTCCACTAAACATTTTCCCACATGATTATGCTATAATATTGAAGAAGGAAGCTTCATGCCCTCATTTATTCTTGCAAGTTTTTCTTTAAATTTTTCATCTTTTGTATTTTTCTGTTCAATATAATTTTAAGGATCATGCTAACTTACGTTCTAAGGACACGTGTTAAAGTTTTTATAAAGAACAAATATTTATTGAGAAACATTAAATTTCAATTTTATAAAAATAAATTAACACGATTTACGATGCATAATTTCTATTTTTGGAACCTTAACTTGTTAGCATTTTCCTAATTTTTTTAAAAAAAAAACTTGTATTCTCATTAAGACTGAAGTCGTTGAGATTATAATCATCCTTCATAGCTTTACTTATGAAATGCAATTACTTGGGTAGTTGGATTCAAATGTCATCCTTTCATGAATATTTCTTTGAATTTTTATACTTTGAAGATCCTAACTCATGATGAAACTTAGTCAAGCATATTATTAGTTTTTTAAAGTAGCTAATTAACAAGCTCTCGAGTCAAATGATGGGTGGTTCTAAAAGGGGAGAATCAAGAGTTTCCAATGCCATTGAAGAACCTTAAGAAGAAGATATCATATTCTTTGCAATTTGATGAGATAAAGAAACATGTTGATATTCCTATGCCGATGATCGCTGAGAAAATGAATGTTAGATCGACCCCTTTGATGAGAAAGTGCAGGGAGCTCAAACCTTACCAAAATTTGAAAAGCTTGAGGTTCCTCATCGACAACATTGAGGTATATTCTTATGTTGTTTGACTACTCTATCCTAACATTTTCAAGTACTTGAAAAATAATTATGTGTTTAATTACTCATTTTCCTTTGTGACAATGAAACTTTGTAGATTGTGTGTAGCCTTTTTTGAGTTATGGAATAGAAACAAAAATTATGTATCATTGGTATGTTATCTTAAAATGGTCAATGGTTTGAAAATGTTTTTTTTTTTTTTTTTGTTCGTTTGTATGATGCAGTTTTTTATGTCAAACCCAATCCAATTTTGATTTTTTGATTCATTTTGATCAATTTTTTTAATCAAATTATTAGAAAAACAAAATAATATTGATTTTGTAGATGGAAAATGCATCACACAAACAACAAAAAATGCTTTAAAGAAATCAGTGACCATTTTAAAATAAAATAATAGTCTTTATTTTGGTATCAATTCCATAACTCAAAAAAGGGCAACACACAAACTACAAATTTCCAATATTACAAAGAAAAATGAATAGTCCAAACAAAGTTGATGATGATGTTATTTTTCAAGTACTTGAAAATGTTGGGACAAATGAGTCAAACAACACAAGAATATACCTTCCCTCAAAAAAAAAAAAAAACAAAAAAAAAACCTTCAAATATTCGATGGGCAACATCAAGTTCTCAAATTTTTCTCAAGGCCACCTTGTGATTTTGAGCTCTCTGCACCTTATCATCAAAAGGGTCAAACCATCATTCATTTTATCAGCCAGCCATCATCGTTATAGGAAAATCAAAATGTTTGCCTCATCAAATTTCAAAGAAGATGACCTCTTTCCTAAAGCTCTTCAATGACATTGACAACTCTTGATTCTGCTCTTCATCTTCTTCCTGAGTATGGATTTTCATTTTAAATTATTGGGTGAGTTTGTTTTAGGAAAATAGATTTTGGGTTAGAAAAATCTAGAGATTTTTTTTAGAGATTTTGAAAAAAAAACTGAAGCTATTTGTGTTTATTTACTATCAAAAAAATCACTTTTAAAAAAAAAATGATTTTTAACTAGTTCATGTCTTACCTCCTTATATTTGAAAAAAAATAGATTTTGAGAAAAGCTAATCCTAATAGCTTTTCATTTTAAAGTCAAAATAAATTTTTTTGATAAAATAATTTTTTTAAAAATCCTAAACAAACACTTAAAAATGATAAAATCCATTTTTTTTTACTAAAAAAATCCAAAACAAACGGGGTCATTATTGATCAAATTTGATTTGATTCAAATTATTAATTATGATTAAAATCATTATTTGATTAGGTAATTAAAGCTAGTCATTAGTGTCCCTAAAAATACAATATTTTTAATTCAATTCCTTTTTATCTCACCACTACAGCCATCATCATTTCAACCTCCACTTTCAATATTAAACACATAGAAAGTTTGTTACTAATTCTTAAAAAAAAAAATAAAAAAAAAAAAACTAACTAAATTT
>Ga0228711_1007579_pt1 | contig 15648 bp, 12 predicted proteins | sample MedpolnodulmetaG_2_FD_177996 | JGI IMG/M metagenome (GOLD analysis project Ga0228711, IMG submission 177996) | Root nodule microbial communities from Medicago polymorpha collected in Santa Monica, California, United States - brown nodules | ecosystem: Host-associated > Plants > Roots > Nodule...
CCAGAGTAGGTCATATTGGACCGAACTGGGTTACCATCTTGTGTGTGTTTGTTTATTTCCTTTAAGCTTGCTTATCTTTGTGCTTGGTTTGTGTTTGTGTCATTGTATTAGCTTTTTTGTGTGTGTTATTGCTTGAAGACACTTAGACTTAGGATTACCACTATCTTTTGCTCCACACATCTTTGTTTTATTTCATTGGTGTGATTCGATTAAGGTTGATTGACACAACAAGTTGAATATTTATAGGAATCACAAATTTATTTAACTCTTTATTAATTTTATGAAATATTTTTTCCGATGATCCTTGGGCATTACGAAATCTCAAATTTCCTTGCAATTTGGCTATTATGTTATATTTTGCATATATGTTCTTCTTCTCAGAATATAACATGAATTTTAAAATCGGCGGTTCCTACACGCTTTTATCCAACTATGGTGGCGATATGGTCAAATATCTCACCGGTTAATGCAAATTCATAAACTATCTTTGAAATTGTTAACTATATTCCCTATTTTTTCTTTGAATTTTTTTACTAAAAATAAATTATATTCATTCATTCAAATTGATAGAGTACATTGATACAATGCAAATTCCCTAAAAACAAAAAGGATAAATCTACGAACAAACTAACAACATCCATGTTAATACCATAAAACGGAAAAGTACAAAAGCCTACACATATGACTATATTCAAGTCTCCGGAATACACATGTCTCCGGATTTACAACGTTGACAACGACAAAGTCATTGATTGGATCTGCACTAAATCGAAGCTAATCTGACAAAAGAAAAAACGAAATAAATGTGAAAATCACTTATTTCAATTAAAGGGAAAGAGAAAAACAAGTTAAAGGGGTGGTGTTGGGTCAAAAATGGACCCTAAATCCCCCCTCTTTGGTGGATATCACCCCTATGTGGTGGATAAAGAGAAGAAACTAGGGTTTTTGTGACGGCTCACAAGAGATAGAAGGGGAAGAAAGAGAAACAGAGAGTCTGGGTTCAACCTCTTCGAAAATATTTTGTTACTCGCTAGCTTCTGAAATGAAAAAACTAGATCATATTAGCAATTCTTCCAAAAAAAATAGTTAAAGTTGGACCCTTTGATATTTATAGTAAATTTGTGGACTTTGTAATAAAAATGGAAAGAAATGTAATATAAATTTTTAGTCGGTAAAGTGATAAATACCACGTAAAACTCAAACACAGTTACGAAATTTTGTGTTCGAGAACTCAGATGAAGTGTTCTGACTTGTTAATATCAATATTGTAAGTTGAGATAGGTCTTCTAAAAACTTTGAAGTCTTTATCGTTACCGGTACACCGTAATTTGCGGGTGTATAGTAGAAGTTCCCTAATCTTTATCATAATATTTATTATCAAAAAATAACAAAAACAGAAGATGATGAACAAATTTAAGGAAATATTCTTCTCGTTTGATACATTTATAAAATGAAGAAGAGTTATCATAGCAACTTTTATCAACCTTAAAAAAAAATATATATCTTTTTTCATAACAGAGTTTACAAGGAAATATACCACGTAATTGATGGTAAGTTTAAGCCACGTGTATATAAATATATTTCTTAAACCACAAGAAACAGAGTGTAGCTGAGACCGAGTCTCTAAATGTTTTAATTTAGTGTGAAACCTTTCTTTGATCACATGTTCATATATCCTATCCAGAAAATTTCTGTTTGCACATTTTTTCTCATAAATACACAGAAAATTCATTCTCTGTTCATTAGGAATTTCATTGCATTCTTTCAATTTTGTGTATTGATAAGAAGGGAAACACAGTATAATGAATAACTTCACTACGACTTGCCAGTAAATGTGATCAAAATGAAGGAAGACAGTGAAGTTTCACACTAATTTAAATCAATTAGGCTAGGTCAGGGCATTCAAACCTTAATGTCTACACTATGTTTGGTGTGTTTTTGTGAAATTATCAAATGCATGTGATTAAACTTACCATCAATTACATGGTACATTACTCGTAAAATTCACCATGCATGCATCACTAGCTTAATATATATAATCATATTTGTCTTCAAAGAAAGGCATTCCAAAAATATACAATTATCTAGCACATTGTTTCAACTTTCAACCTAATATTTACATACCAAAATGAGTTCAAGAAATAATCATAATAATTTGGGACATTCACAAAAACCTTTAGATAAAAAGGATTCGAGAGATCCTGCTAAGAAAATTAGTCCAATCTCAAACCAGAATTTGGGCTACAAGAATGATCCTCCTCGTCCAGCGGCAGCAAAGAGTTCTAAAAAAAATACACTAAACATTGAAGATATGTCTTATAGCAACACTTGAAATGGCCAACAGGTATCAAGTCTTGATTTTCCTCTCCTATAATTAGTTTGGGTGTTTTAATATTTTCCAAAATTTTGAACACAAAAATATCATAAATATATATATATTTTTTTAATTTAATAAACTAGTCCCCAAAGAATTAGCCAAGTTGTATGAGTTGAGAACTAAAATATATAGTACTCTTATGTAGAACATCATCTAAGGTTCGATTCCTGAAACACTAACAAATATTTCTTCCTAACAAATTTAGTAGTGTAAATTTGCATCTAAAAATTTAATTTTGAATAAAATTAAAATTTTAAGATTTTTTTTTATGCAATTCATATAAGTTTTGATTTTTTTTGTTGTTGACAAAAAGCAACTTTGAAAGCGTTTTCAAATGACTATATCACAGCTTTGAAAGATATAAAATGATGACCACTAATATTATTATTATTAGGAGTGTGTATGGTCGGATATTTTGACAGACGAAACCATATCCATATATAAACCACTTATATGGAATTAGATTCTTAACTATGATCATTCTTTATTGTAAACTGGTTATGAATATAGTTATTGATATATAACCAGTTATTTTCATAAAACTGGGTTATAAATGGATATGTTTTGTTTAAAAAAATATCCGATTTTATCTTGATTCGAATTAAAAATTGGTTTTTTATTGGTTTAAAAATCGGTTATTTTCTGTTTAAAATTGGTTTTGAAGACCAAATTTTACAAACAAAAAAAAAATCAAAATTTTAATTAAAAAATTAAGAGACCAAATTTTTGATAAAAAAAAAGGAATACAAAATATTCAATAAATCTGTTATGTTTGGACTCAAAGTGTAATGTAATTAATTGTCGGTCTACATGTATTGCAGGTGACCATTCCAATGAAGATGAAAATAATAAAGAGCAATGGAAAGAAGAAACCCGAAGATAGAAAAATGATTCAAATCATGCTTTTTTTTACCTTTGTGCTTAAATTCCCTGTATGTTGTAAAATTAATATATAAATATGTTCACCATGTACATTTTTTACTCAAATTGAATAATGTAATAATGAAGTTGGTAATTGATTTTTTAAATACTAATCACTTGTTCTAATAGCATAACCCCCAAAACCAAAAAGGGTCTTACCCTGCCTCTTTAGTGCATAAATTCTTTCCAAAAACAAAAGATTAAAGTTAGACCTCTTGATATTTATAATAAAGTTGTGGACTTTATAATAAAAAATAGGAAGAGATGTAATATTAATTTTTCTGTCGATAAAGTGGTAAATATATACCAGGTAAAACTCATACAATTATAAAATTTTGGGTTCTAGAACTCAAATGAAGTGTTATGACCTGTTAATATCAATATTGTAAATTGAGTTAGATCTTCTGAACAAAGAGATGTAATATTTTGTCAGACATTTCATTTGGTTATAAAGTTCATATCTTTAAAGACTCTGTTATTTAAACTAAACTACTTTGTTGGTGATTAAGATGAGTTTAATTAATTGAGGGGTCTTGTACAATGCAAAGTGATTGATTATCTTCCTTATAGGAAAGAGAGAAAAGTGACTAGGTCATGCCAGATTTGCTACCTAACTTGTTTATATTGGAATAATAGTCAAAATTACTAGACTAAGTTGGAATCAGGTCACTCTCTTTAAGACGTTGCGTGACACATCTCAAAATTGTGCAAGCAGACTATCAACCACGACGCCTCCAAGATAAAACAACACAACTACAATTGTATCAGAGTCCTATTGTACTATATGAATCTGTTCTAGAAATACAACTTCAAATATGGTGCTAAGACCACTCTAATATGGTTTTGCTACTAATTTATTATGGTACTAAGACCACTCTTATATGGTCCTAGGACAACACTTATATGGTGTTTCCACCACTCTAATCTCTAATTTCTCCAAGGGCATAAAGCATAAAAAGGAACTATATTCTTAAAATCATTCTTATTTTCTGAAGGGACACATTATCTCGAAAGAGACTATGATCTTAAGAATACTCTTATTCTCGAAGGGACAAAATTTACCGATGGGACTATATGCTCTTAAGACCATTTTTAATTCTGAAGGGACACTATTTCTCGAAGGGACAATGGTACTCTTAAGAACACTCTTTAAATCCGACGAGGCAGAAAAGGAGGGAGCAAAAAAGAATAGCTCGTCATCACAAGCTAAGAGCATATACAATGGTGGATGCTTAACCTATTTAGCACCGAAATAAATAAGTACTACCATTGTGCAAAGAAAATGTTTGATGCTTATAGAGAAGTGTGGCTATGTAAGCACCATGCCACTCTTTAATTTTTGTGATCCATACGTAATAAATTGTACACAAATCAAGAAACTTTGTTGAAATACAACGACATTGAGTTATTAATAGGACATATTTAGTAACTTTTTTTCGGAAGTGCTGGGTTACAGAGATTGAGTGCGTATTAAGTAATATCATTGAAAATTATGAAATGGATATGATATGTACACGCATGACCCACTTAAACATCCATAATGGAGTGCTCTGTTGTAGATGGTTTAAAGGAGGGAGAAGAGAGAAAAGTTCTTTGACAACTCAATATAACTTTTGGTGTGAGTAGAAGTGAGGAATGAAAGCTTTACATATTTATTGGTGAGGAGCCAAATATAAGTTACAAATTCAACAGCTCGGATTAGTTGACCGCTACAAACTCAAAGACATGATCTCGCTTTCTTAATTCACATATTAATACTCATAGTGTTCCAACAGTTTATGTGACTACAAACTATGAATACAATGTGTAACTCGTTGCTTGATTTTACACTATTAGATATAAAATGGTTAGGTTAATTTCTTGATCTCTAACCTTCTTCAACAGTTTCACTCCCTAATTTCCAAGGTGAATCACAACCGTTGAAGGTTTAAGTATATCGAAATAAGTGTATAGTTATCCTTAGAATATGTCTATCCTAAGTATTAATTGGACTGTCTATACGACGTATCTAGGCTAGGGTTAGTAGTCCTTGAGCGAGAATCAATTTATGAATAATGGCTTAAACAAAACCAGACGAGTATAATTGAATAAAACGATAAAAGCAACCAACTAAATTCAGAGAATAATTTATAGTTACATGAATCCAACAATTACATGAAGCTCCTCTTTCATGACCTTATATAGACAGGTTTAGCTACTCATGATGTCTAAACACATAACACTAAAAACTTTGAACTCTTTATCATTAATATTCATTATAAAAAAATAACAAAAACATAAGATAATGAACAAATTTAAGGAAATATTCTTCTCGTTTGATACATTTATTTATAAATTAATAAGATAATTTGTTTTAGTAAATTTAAAATAAGATGGAAAAAAAAATGAAGAAGGGTTATCATAACATCTTTTATCGAATTTTTTTTTCATAAGACTTTAAATGGAAATATACCACGTAATTGATGGTAAATTTAAGCCACGTGTATATGATATATATATTGCTTAAACCACAAGAAACAGAGTGTGGCTGGCTGAGTCTAAATGTTTTAATTTAGTGTGAAACCTTCGTTTGATCACATATATCCTATCTAGAAAATTTCGGTGTGTACATTTTTTCTCGCAAATACTCAGAAAATTCATTCTCTGTTCATTAGGAATTTCATTGCATTCTTTCAATTATGTGTATTGATAAGAAGGGAAACACATGATAATGAATAACTTCACTAAATATGATCAAACGCATTCAAACCTCAACGTCTACACTATGTTTCGTGTGTTTTTGTGAAATTATCAAATGCATGTGCTTAAACTTACCATCAATTACATGGTACATTACTCGTAAAATTCACCACGAATGCATCACTAGCTTAGTATATATAAATCATACAAGTCTTCAAAGAAAGGCATTCCAAAAATATACAATTATCTAGCACATTGTTTCAACCTAATATTATATACCAAAATGAGTTCAAGAAATAATCATAATAATTTGGGCTATTCACAAAAACCTTCAGATAAGAAGGATTCGAGAGATCCTACTAAGAAAAGTCCAACCTTAAACCAGAAGGATTTGGCCTACAACAATGGTACTTCTCCTCCAGTGGCAGCAAAGAGTTCTAAAACAAATACACTAAGTGTTAAAGATATGTCTTATAGGAACACTAGAAATGGCCAACAGGTATCAAGACTTGATTTTCCTCTTCTATAATTAGTTTGGGTGTTTTAATATTTTCCAAAATTTTGAACACAAAAATATCATAAATATATATTTTTTGAATTTAATAAACTAGTCCCCAAAGAATTAGCCAAGTTGTATGAGTTGAGAACTAAAATATATAGTTTTATTATGTAAGACATCATCTAAGGTTCGATTCCTGAAACACTAACAAATATTTCTTCCTATATAAGTTTTGATTTTTTTTTTGTTGAGAAAAAGCAACTTTGAAAGTGTTTTCAAATGATTATATCACAGCTTTGAAAGATATAAAATGATGACCACTAATATTATTAGGGGTGTGTATGGTCGGATATTTTGACCGACTAAACCATATCCATATATAAACTACTTATATAGAATTAGATTCCTAACTATGACCTTATTTGGACTAATAATTAGAGTATTGTACTTCTTAATACTAGACTCAAAGTGTCATGTGCAAATGTAATGTAATTAATTGTCAGTCTACATGCATTACAGGTGACCATTGCAATGAAGATGAAAATAATAAAGAGCAATGGAAAGAAGAAACTCGAAGATAGAAAAAATGATTCAAATCATGCTTTTGATTTTCTTACCTTTGTGCTAAAATCCCCTGTATGTTGTAAAATTAATATATAAATATGTTCACCAAGTGCATTTTTTACTCAAATTGAATAATGTAATAATGAAGTTGGTAATTGATTTTTTACACTCAATTTGCAATATTTTTAAGACAAAAATTTAGAATCATAAATAATTGAACATGGAACTTAAATCCAACAAGCTAAGATTAATTCAATAATCAATCAATAGCAATAATCTCTAACCCCCAAAACCATAAAGGGTCTTACCCTGCCTCTTTAGTGAATAAATTCTTTACAAAATCCATATTATAAGCTATTGCTGCACACAAAAAAAAAAGAATAAATACAACTTAGACTATAACAATGATGAAGGGATCAAATATGGAATGAATTAAGGGAAACCAATAAATTAATTACCATTTTCAACATATTAATTTAGACATGAGACATAATTTAATGGTACAAGTGAAATGTTCAAAATTAACAACAATTGAGTAATGTAGTAACAATATGCATCGTTTCAAAATAGTTTTGAACTTTCATTTCTAAAACAAGGCAGAATCACAAAAGTCTATTTGGTATATAGTATCAGACATAGTCCATTTGTCACCTAAACTCCAAGACTCTTATTGAAAAATCAATGTATCAAATAAAATTGCCACTTCCAGAACCTAATTTGATGCAGTGAAGAGAAAAATATTCAACCAATAGAATTAACAAATCTTAATGGTTGAAGGAAGTTATAACAACTCACATTCTAAATTTGTATTTAAGGTCTATTTGTTGAATACATTAGACATCCAATAGCACTCTACTCGACTACAAAATTTTAACCTAAAATTAAGCATCAAACTTACACCAAATAACACCAGACTAAGCATAAAATTTACACCAAACTCACAACAAATCGCACCATATTAAGCATCAAACCGACATGATTTTGCATCCCAGTAGGGACATTTGAATGTGAAAATTCAAAAAAAAAAAAGGCACCACTTCTTCTATCAAACACCAAAGGCATAAACTAAACTACCTCTAAAAGATATACAAAAAGTTACTCCCTCCGTTTTATAATACATGTCGCAATTTTACAATGTGCATTATTCACATAGCCTACTTTGACCATATTTTTTAACTAATATATAAATACAAATGTTAGCATGTAAGATGTTGTTTGATTTGTCTCGATGAATATTTTCAAAATATCAAATTTTTATAATATGTTTTGTGCGCTCATGAAAAATATCATTATGGGAAATCTGGATAGCACTTCTATTATGATCACAATGAAATTTAGTGGCAGAAGATTGTGTAACGCCCATATCATTTAACAACCATCGTAGCCAAAGTAACTCATAAGTAGCATCAACATGAGCACAATATTCAGATTATGTGCTTGAATGAGGAACAACTATTTGCTTTTTGCTACGCTAGGAAAGAAGAGAACTTCCTAAGAAGAAACAATACCCTGTGCAATCCGCATCAGAGTATCCAGATAGGACAAAGGATAAATTAGAAGAGAACCGTGAACCATGAAAAGGAGTACCTTTGACATAAAAGATAATACGAAGAACTGCAGAGAAATGAGATGACCGAGGAGCAGCCATAAATTGACTGATTTTATGAACATCATATGCAATATCAGGGCGAGTGACAGTCAGGTAAACAAGACTACCAACAAGTTGTCGATACAAGGTGGCGTCTTCAAGAGGAGTGTCGTCAAGTGCTGCGAGTTTGCAGTTGACTTCCAATGGTGTCAATTCAGTCTTTCAGTCTGTGATGCCTGCTCGAGAAAGCAAGTCAGATGCATAATTGTCCTGAGAGAAATAATAGACTTCTAAGTCTTGGGAAACTTCAAGCCCAAAAAAAATAATTAAGAGAACCAAGGTCTTTCATTTCAAAATTTTGACTAAGATATTGTTGTAATGCTGAGATTCCAGACTTGTCATCTCCAATTATGATCATATCATCTACGTAAAGAAGCAGAATTAAATACCGTTATCACTTCTTCGAGTGCATAAATCATAATCATGTGGACTAGAGAGAAAATCAAACTGCGTAGAGTAGAACTGAACTTGGTAAAGCATGCTCTAGGAGCTTGTTTCAAACCATATAAGGCTTTATGAATCTTACAGACCTTATGAGGAGAATGATAACCTGAAGGAGGGTGCAAATATACTTCCTCTATCAAATCACTGTAAAGGAAGGCATTTTTCATATCTATCTGAAAAAGCTTCCATTTACGAACTGCAGCAATGGCCAAGAGACTACGAACAAATGTTATTCGAGCTACTGGAGCAAATGTCTCTTCGTAGTCTATCCCATACTCTTGAGTGTACCCTTTGGCTACTAGGGGAGATTTATAACGTTCTATAGTTCCATCAAAACGAGTTTTAAATTTGTAGGTCCATTTGCATTCAATAGGAGTCTTGTCTGGAGGAAGATCAACTATGTCCCAAGTATGTGTCTTATCCAAAGCTTGAATTTATTCAACCATAGCTTGTTATCAAATGGGGTTAGTACTCACCTCTGGATAAGAAGAAGGCACATGAAGAGTTTTAATAGCAGAATAATAATGGTAATCATTAAGATGAGTATGTGGATTACTTACATAGGTGGAATGACGAGTTGCAGGTACAATATCAACATCCGTAACAGGTTCAGTAGGAGCAGGTGAGGGTGTACGAGTATTGAGCTCATTAGAGTTATCCTCATTAGAACATGGAGTTTTCCCAAAAAGTAACATGACGTGAGATGCGTAATCAGTTGAAGATTGGATCCCAACATCGATAACATTTGTCTTCCATGCCATAACAAGAAAGCAACACAAGCGAGCACGCGGTTGTAATTTTGTGCGGTCATGAGGCTGCAAGAGAACAAAACATGCACATCCAAAAGGCAGCAATACAAGGCAAAGGTCAAAAATCTTGTTCTCTCTAGGGTATGGTTTTCTATTATTTTGTAACAATGTGTTGTGATGTACAACTAAACAACTTTGATTAGTGTTCTACGATGAATCCCATCTTATTTGTTAGATTCTAAAATAGTTTTTTTTATTCAATTTATGATATAACGTATGATTTAATCTGTATATGTGTTTCTATACCGTATCTCTAGATGGAGCAAAGTAGGATTGATGACCCGAATTGCATCCGAACAAGACAATAGTTAATTTCTTAGTTTCGAAATTATTTGAATCTAAGTATGAATTTAGGGCTATAACTCATATTAAGGGAACCCCACAATTGCAACAGGTTGAATTGCGGGGATATTAAAATAAACTTCCACTAATTCATCACGGGGTTATGTTCTACTTTCTTAAATCCAAACATAAGGTAAGTCATAAACTAATAATTAATCGAGTTCATTCCAAAAAACATGGAGGGGGAATTCAAGGATTCCTTAATCGCTGTTACACTTCCGAATCAACAAAACCTAATCTCGCATTGAGCAGGACAATTAAAACCCTACAACCGCTCTCAATCTTTTCTTTATTTGCTTTTCAAATATATTATGCTAATTATCATGTTGAACGACAATCCTTGTGGAGACGGTAACTTACTACTCTATTAATTGACTATGATTTGGTGCACTTTCCAACTCAAACACCATTAGTTCTACAGGTGGTCGTAATGGATATTCGGTGAGAGAGAAAAATTTATTTGGTTCGAATATGCCATTCATCCCTCGAGTGGTCATGGGCAAGTCGTGGTTGAGGATGCCGAAAGAGAGTTGTTGCAGCAGGTTGATAAGAAGATAATGTGCACTCTATCATCAAGTGTGTAAGAGGTTCTAATATGGTTAGGTTTGGTTCACATGAAGATATTTTGGTAGGGGAAGAATTAGTTATGTGTGGATTTTAGTTAGTTTGATGTAGTGGGGTTTTGTCAATGTATCGTAATTATAGGTGGGAGAGATTATAAGGAACTAATCAGTGAGTTAATGTGGGGACTAGTTTAATTTGGAAAATTAATGGGATTAGATTAGATGTAGTGATGGGTGTAACTGATGATGATATATTTGCTAAGGGTAAAGAATTCATGTGATTGGGTGAATTTTGGGAGGGTTGAGATGGTTGGGACGTGAGCTGAATTGGGTTAGTGGAGTATGGAAAACCATCCTCCACAAACTGAACATGTCTAGCTACATATGTTTTGTGGATTTTGAAATTATAGCAAACATAAGCACTTTGACTTAGACCGTAACCAAGGAAAAGACAAGGCTCAAACCGAGGTTAAAGTTGGTTGTTTGTGTAAGGTTTCAACCAAGGAAAACGTAAGAATCCAAAGGTTTTTAATTAGGTTCAATTGGGTCCTTGTTGGTTAAAAAGGATATTATAGTGTGTGTCCATGTTAATGTTTGGAAGTCATGTAACCAAAAGTAGGATGGAAGGGGAGCTTGATTTAGAAGACATCGTGCGGTTTCAATTAGATGATGATGTTTGTGTTCAGAAAATCCATTGTGCTATGGGGTGTATTGAAGAGTAGTTAAATGAGTGATGCCATGGTTTTGTTAAAATGATCGAAGTTTTATGAATTCATCGCCATTGTCGATGTATAGAGTCTTGATTTCATTATTAAAATTTATTTCCACCAAGTTTTTGAAAAGGGGGAAAATGGTTGAAATATCATATTTAAATTTCATTGGACAAAGCCAAACATATTTAGAGAAATGATCCACAAAAATAATGTAATAATGAAAACCATCAGTGGAATTAATGGGAGCATGCCCCCAAATGTCATAGTATAAATTTTTTAGTGGATAATGACTAGAGATATAGGACTTAAAAATGGAAGCTTATGGCTCTTATTGGAAACACAATCAATACATGTATGAGCGTTAGGTATTTGTTATGCGATTCACTAAAAGAAATTTTATTGGTTGCATGTATGAGCGTTAGGTAGGCAGCATAACCTACAAAAGAATACTAATCCTTAACTAATAGTAATTTATCATTCCTTATTACAATTTTGCTCAAATTTTTGTACTTATTGCATGCAGTGTTATTTATGTACTCCAATGCCAACGATTCAGTGCTCGTGATTTTATCTTCAATTCATCCTCTTCCCTTTGCATTTTGTTGTTTCATGTTTTCTTTCTTTACTATTCAAAAGTCTTCTTTAGTCTCATCTTACTAAAGCAAGCCTCAAGGAACTCATCTTTCTTTTATATTTGAAATTTCTTATAATTTTGGACACATATTAATTTTGGAAATATCATATGATTTCTTAAATTTATTGATATATATATATATTTATACAAAAGGATAAAATATATAAATAAAAAACAAGGACATACAAAACTGGAAGAACATTAGACCTGACTCAGATACAATCCAAATGGGACGTGATAAATCAAATCAAACCTAATCAATTCTAACAAATAAACACTCATCTCGAACGCAACCTAGCGAGCCCACGTACGGGCCCGAAACCAAGTTATAAAAAAAGGAGAAGAGTGAGCATCTGCAAGAGCAATCAGGTCTCAGGCTGGCGAGTGGATCGGCTGCCAACACGGAATCCAAATCCACGTACTACAACTCCCTGAACAAATCAGTAAGCATAAAGCTCTTTCGAGCATATCAATCCGAGAACAAATCACAAGGAGTTCAACGGATAAACAACCAGAACTGGAGTGTAAGCGGACCTGACGTCTTGAGACCTGCAGATCTCAACAGATCTGAAGCTTCAGAGAATCAAAGAAAACAGGAACCAAACACAACTAGTTTCAATAGACATGTATTGAACCCAAATGGAGTCCAACGCGTTAGTCACCAACCATACCATTTTGGGTTAATAGAACCAACTCTTTCGAGTTTTCCAAACCAATCACAGACTAGAAGGAGAGTCACGAGAGTCACTAATCTGAAACCATCCCATTCTCTGGTCAAAGACATAAACAAACAAAAAATCGAAACAACATCGGCGAAGAAGAACCACAAACCAACACCATCAAACAACCACAGAAAACCAAAAAGAACCCTTCCGATTTCGAGGTTCCAAGCTACAAACACGACCTACCAACTCAGGTCACGAAACGAAGCAAACCAAGGCCACACAACCTGCGCTGGTGAAATAGGATGGCGTCGGAAACAGAGGTAGAGACAGCCTCCAAAAAGGAAGGAAAAGAGATGACTAGAAAAAGCTCCTGTTACAACAACCGGAAGCACTGTGAAAAGCCTAGACAACGACCACAACAACCTCCAACGACGGGGCAGCAAGACCTCCGGAGAGCTGGTCAGGGTGGTGCGGGTGGCTGGAGCCGACCGTCACACCACCACAAGGCTAAATCTACATGGTGAACCTTAGATTTGGATTGGAAGGAGGTAGGAGTTGGAAGGATAAGGTCGGTGGTTCCAGAGAGAAGGAAGAGAAAATTTTAGATAGAGAAGGAGAAGGTTGGTCCCATGATTTTTCTTGATATATTATGCACATAATTAAAAATTTGTTTTTTCTTTTCTAAGTTATATTCTTAAATTCGGTCCCCCTAAGCTAAATTTGTAGCTCCATCCGTAGGTGTGGTGTGGGCAAGAGAGGTCTGTGGAGTGGATGTAGGAACGAACTTGTACGAATTATCTTCATTCAATCCGCGCATAAGTATCTCCCCTGTGCGTAAATCCTTCACCTCAAAATGCCAAGAAAAGAAATTCTATATTAACTTTATTAGTTTGGCATAATTTAGAGACATAAATTAGATTTTGTGTGACAAAAGGAACACATAAAATATTTGATAATCTTAAGTTAATAGAAGAAGTGGGAATTGTGGCAGAACCAATGTGTGAGATAGGCAAGTGATTACTGTTTGCAACTTGCAGGTTATCAACGTCATCGTAGTCACTCTTGATGGACAGATTTGTCATATCATTTGTGATATGATGTGAGGCGCCGGAGTCAAAGATCCATGACGAAGGGAGGAGGTGGATAAGATGGATGCGTGACATGGGCAACATGAGCAAAAGGATTGCGTAGTTTGTTTGGTGTGCTTTGGGGTTTTGATGAATTTTATTGTTTTTTGTTTTTTTAATAAAAAAAAGGATATCGTTGACATTCTATAACATCATTGGAAAACTCTCTTGATAGTGAAAGTGGTGAAAAAACAATGTCCATTGGAATGGCGTGTCGTTACCCTTATATACTGGTGTTTGATCAGTAACCATAACCGTCTCCGTGAATCCAACATAGAATGCACTAGTTTGTTGGAGATCGTATATCAATGGTCTTGATCAAAAGAGAGCGCTTATGTGAGGCAATGGATTATGTGTTATTGGGTCGATGTATATTGGGCCAGAGATATAGGTCGAAACCTAGTCCGAAACAATAATAACAGAGTCTTAATAATGGTCGGTTGCTCACATTTCTTTATGTCATAGGTTAGGAATGCACCATTTTTCCACGACGTCCCTTTTCTCTCTCCTTCACTTTTCCAAGATAAATATTTTTGGTGATATCTTTTCTTTCTCTATTGCTTTCTGTTCTCTAACTTTGATTCACTTTTATCTTAGAAAATCATTTGAAAAAGAAAAAACAATCCGACATGAAATATGGGTTCACTACAACATAATTGAGCTTTAGTAACATTTGAAAAGTATTACTAAATCAGAAAAATATGTTACTAATTATATCTAGTAGCATTTAAACAATTGTTAGGTAAAGTTTGTGCTACTAAACGGTATCACTAACATTTTTTAGTATTATTAGTAACAATTAAAAAATGTTACTTGCTTACATTTTTTGTAACAGTTTTGAATCATCATTAGTAACAATAAAAAGAACATCGCCTACTTATATTTTTTGCGACATGTTGCATATTGATAAAAAAAAATAAAAAATTAGACCTCTTTCAAATTTGATGAAGAACTCTAATTTGATTTGGCCAAAAATTGAAGATCAAACTTTAATTAGATTCTAGACTCTTGATATGTAATCATAAAAACATTTGAAATTGAATTTCATAATGGAAAATTGGAAATGAATTATGCCACACAATTTCAATTATATACTACAATGATTACAAATTTTCTTCCAATGTAGCAGATAATCTATAAAATTCATCCCTGCACAGTTCTTATTCTTGCAGCCAAGAAAGATAGGAATGTCATCTAACACCATGACTTGAACAAACTGGTTTGATTATTTTTTCTCCATATTTTAAGCCTCCTATTTATGTTTTTGCTTGATTCTTTTTTATCCAAGTTGTTGATGCTCTACAAATAGGAGTGTGCAAAAACGTGGTTAACTGAATTGTATCCATAAACTGAACCAAACTGGATCACAAAAAAACTGAACCATATTAAATGGTTTATGAACTGTACCACAAATTTAAACCAATTCAGTTAACTAAACTTATTTTAAAAACCAGTTTTAACTTGTTTTGAACTCTTTATTATTTTCTTTTGCAAATTTTTAACCAAAATTTAATTTTAAGAATAATTACAAATTTATAAAAAAAAAAAAAAGATTTTTTTTTACAGGATAAACAAAACAGATTTATATATATATAAAATATGTACATATAAATCATATTGGTGTAGTGGTAAATTGATCTTTTTTTTGGTAGTGATATAATGG
>Ga0228711_1007583_pt1 | contig 15641 bp, 13 predicted proteins | sample MedpolnodulmetaG_2_FD_177996 | JGI IMG/M metagenome (GOLD analysis project Ga0228711, IMG submission 177996) | Root nodule microbial communities from Medicago polymorpha collected in Santa Monica, California, United States - brown nodules | ecosystem: Host-associated > Plants > Roots > Nodule...
TTGATGTTGATAAATGATGAGCTTATGTCGATGACTTGATTAGAGATTGAATATGCTTGTTATGCTATGTTAGTAATGTGATAGCTTGAGGTGTATGGAATGGAGGATAATAATCATGTGATGTTAGTATTCTAGGAGGGATGGGTATGTATATGTGTTATGCATGAAATCATTGAATGTTTATGGTTGTTTGTGTTGATTACGATTGATGTGAAGCTAACCCCTAGTGGTTTTGACCGCCTACTGGTTTGTATGAATGGGTAGACGGAGTGTAGGAGTAATTTGCTTGTTTGGTGAGTGCTCGAGGATAGCGGGAGCTTCCTCTATTTATATGTTAGATGTCTTAGATTAGGCTCTGATCTAGGATGTCAGTCGTTATCTTTGTTTTGGATTATGTTGTTGAGATTTTACCCATATGTCGGGATTTGGAGATTTTATTTGGTGATGCTTTTATGACATGTTTATTCTGGAGATGTATGATATATATGTATATCCGTTGCGTAGCTATTTGAATGCATGTTATATTTTGGTGAACTTTTGGAGACATGACGTCTATTTTTTGAATAATTGCATTATTCGCGTATTTTATCGCTTAATAGAAATCATGCGTTACATTCACCACCAAGACCCTTGAGCGAAACCAATATTACAAGTTGATCGTACCTGATCAGAAGGTGACTGCCGGTGCTTTGAATGCGGTGGTTTGAGTGGTGGTAGAATGCGTCAGAATGCCTTCTTGGAGCAGATGGGGGGTGTGTACCTGCAGGCACTCCGACGCTCAAGTAAGTAGAGATCAGAGAGTGAGGATTTAGAGGAAGAGTTAGATTCTACCTTGGGGACTGCTACGAGTCCCCTATTTATAGAGGTGGATGGCTGCAGAGCCGTTGTAATGGCACACCTGGCTCTAGCGGTTATGAAATCATGGGAAGTGTAACCGCTAGAGAGTTTATTGCGGGAACGTGCAGAGAGACGTTGTGGTTCGATTGAACCGGTCTCGCTCGCTCCGTGCACCCCCCTTGTGGGAAAGGGGTGTGTCGCAAGTAATGTTGCCAAACATGGTGTTTGGGCTTTGGATTGTATTGGGCCTAAGTAAATGGGCCAAAGGTCCTTTTGGCCGGTCCAGAACAGTAGCCCCCAGTCGTTGCTCATGTCGAGGAGTGATGACTTAAGTGCGGGCATCTTCGTTTTTATGTGCTCTCTGCTCGAGAGTAAGCCGATCTTGTTTGACGGATGTGAAGATGCCTCTGAATCTAGGAACCGTTTGCATTGGTGGTTAAGAGTGTCGTGAGAATTGTGCGAGCAGGTGTGTGGACGTGCTTGCTATCCTCTGAACCCCCTTTGTTCCCCGACCAAGCGAGTTCGCCAATGGAGTGGGCTATGTCCGGCATGTGAGTGCTCAGTTGACTTAGGTCGGAAGGAACGATTCCCTCGTCAGAAAGTTTGGTCAATTGTCATTCCGCAATTAATGCCCACGTCTCGAGGGAAAGATTGATGAGACATGATCTTTGGTTTCTGAGTGACACATGTAAAGGCTATTGCAGTACTTGAGTACTTATAGTCTGCAGAGTGTTCTTGGTTTGTGTTTCCAAGGTATCATCAGTGCCGTTGATTTAATCCTGACGTTTAGAGAACCGCTACGAGTGATCAGAGCCCTTGGATGGATGATTTGATTTAATTAGGACCGTAGGCATGCTATTTGAGTGGAGAGTTGGATGTGAAGGGCTGCATCGGATTAGGGCTTCGTGGCCTTTGGGAGGTTTTATGAAATGAGTGAAAATAGTTCAAACGTTTGTTTAGAACACCAAATCATTTCATTTCTCAGAAACTTCGAGAATTTTCCAAGAGTTCCTCTAAAGACGAAGCATTTCCGAGTCTTCAACTTCTCACTTCTAGTCCAATTCATCCATTGTAACTGGTAATGCTCTGATGATTCTCATTTCCGTTATTTCATACTTGGCTTCTTTAGTTTCCTGTTTAAGAAATCGTAGAAATGCATGCTTTTTAGGGTAGAAGTTACTCCGACTCGGTGGTTTCTGCCGTTTGTTACGGTAGTTTCCGCCGTGTGTAAGGAGTACTAGGATTTGCTGTCTGTTTTTTTTAGAAAAACATTGGCGACAGGCTGTAGTTTTGATCCATAAACTTCAGTCCTACTCGCTTTGGAACGGGCTCCTTGATATGATCGGAGCAGATTTGTCGTTTGTCTCTCTCTAGCTTTTAGCGGTGGTGAAGAGTGAAGCGACTTTGCATACTCTTCTGGAGGTGTCGAAGGATGGTGTTCAAGAACGCCGCCCTCTTTTCCATCTGTGCTGGTCACAAGACCACTTTGGCTATGAGCCAAGAGATTTATGTCGAACCCTTGCTAGTCTTTCGGAGGAGGAGACAGATACCCGCCAACAACTTTGGGCGTTTGTTCAGTCTCTCCCATGGAAGGTCAAAACTGACAAACGAGTAAACCCATTGATGAACGCGGACGGGACACCAGTAACAGAGCCTCGCCTCATCAATACCCACGAGATGTTTTCGTCGAAAGACTTCGAGGAGGGTCTTGGTAGTTTGTTCCTTCTTATTTGCTCTTCATTAGCTTGTTTTTGTGTGTTGTCTTTCAGATCTGATGAGTTCTTTCCTTTCTATGTTTTGCAGGAAAAATGAAAGACTTAGGGGCTCTTTTAAATGAAGCAAACAAGAAGGTCACCGCAAAGAAGCGGCGTAAGAATGTCTAATCCCTAGAGCACCTTATAACCGGATCTGGCCTCGGCTTGACCTCTAGTCCTGTGGTGGACTTGGAAGGTGATGGTCCTCCTAAAGAGCTGGTGCAGGAGCCTGCGAAAAGGAAGAAGGTGGGGACGCCTTCTAAGGAGCCAATCACGCCTATTTGGGCGTTTCCTGTTCGCTCTGAAAGGGGGGGACTTTCTTCAGCTCCCGAAAGTGTGGTCTGAGCTGGATCAATGCGGCCCTCATTCGACCCTTTTCTTGGATGACCCTGAGCTGAGGATTATTCAGGACCTAGGCCCGGCTGGCTGGAGCAAGGCAATAACATATGGAGTTATTGCTACTATGAAAGCTCTGGAGGTCGCCACGGCCCTAAACAACCCTTCGCTGGAGAGTGAAATCTGGGTCAATGCATTGGCGCAGGAGAGGGATGCTCTGGCTGTTAAGGTTGCCGATCTTGAGGACGAGGCAAGGAGCAAGAGGTCAGTTGCTGAGGAGCGTGACCGCCGATTTGCTGTTGTGGAAAAGCAATTGGCAGAAGCTTAGACTGCCCTTGAGCAAGCGGCTGACACTTCCCGGAAGCTGGCTGAGGAGAAGGTGTCCTTGGAGGAAGCTTTGAAGAAGGAAGACCTCCCTGGGGAGGATGAGGTGGAAGACACGGCTGTCCTGAGGCGTGCTGACCTTGTGGTTGGAAGGAAGCTTGGTGGACGCCGTCAAGCTTGGTTTTGATCGCCCAGTGGCTCAGCTGAAGGTGGTGAACCCTGGACTTGAACGTCGAGGGAATTCAGCCTCTCAATGATGTAAAAGATGGGGTGATCACTCCTCCTCCAGATCATGAGGAAGATATTGGGCATGTCGATGAAGCCCAGGTCGGTGCGGCCTTGTAGTTTTTATCACTCTTCTTTAGAAACCATGCTAGTAATGACATTGTGCGCCCTTTGTGGTTTTAGCACTCTTGCAATATAATTTGTTAATTATACTTTGTTTGAAAATGTTTGTTTTATTTTCAAGTATAATGTTTCGAATTGAGTGCTCGTTGCGTGAGGCTTTTTATACTACTCAGAGTATTTGTTGAGAGAGAACTGTTTGACTTGTATGCTTCTACAAAGTGTAGCAATTCGTTATGCTCTTAGTATTTTGACTGTTTCTTGGTGCTCGTTTTTGGCAAGCGAGGCGACCTCTGAAATGAAGTAAGTCCACTTAGGTGGAATGGCCTACCCCTCGGCAGTCATTGTTTCGATGAAATGAATTAATGATTGGGGAGTTTTGCATGTCCGCCTGCGACGTTGTTACTTTAACTCGTTGTTTTGAATCAAAGCTTTGCCTTTCTTTTCCAGGTATTTGTTGCTCTGTTGGAACGTCTTACCTTTTGCATTGTTTTGCAAGGGAAAATTCGGGCGTGAGAGTTCTAACTGTTACGCGGAGTATTTGTTAGAAGCATTTCACATCCAAGAGATTGTTTATCTGAATGTGTGTCCAAAGTTGTGTTTCGGACGGAGAATAGCGGATGAACGAAGAAATCAATCGATGTTCAACGCATTGAGGCGTGAATCACCCATCGCGAGTTGGGGTTCTTTCTAACATGTCGAGCAGTGATGTTGCAGCTGTTAGCGTACATATTGAGGAGTAGGAGAACCTGTCGTGTAGATTTCTCTTATCCTTTAATTTTTTGGATTTGGTGTGGCATGACTTTCCTCTTCCGTTTAGTTGCTCGTTTCTGGAGAGCATGAAGTTCGTCGTGTTGAACTGAGTATATACATTAGAGTAGTTTGGCGATGTTTGCCATCTAAGTGTAATACTTTTTGAGTTTTTCGGCATTCCAAGTTCTCAGAATTGTGCCTTTGTGGAGATCTTCGAGTTCGTAAGCCCCTGTTCCGGTTTCATCCATACTCTGTAAGGTCCCTCCCAGTTGACTGCGAGTTTCCCTGCTTCAGAGTCCTTCTGGTTTCGCCGGAGGACGAGGTCGCGTACTTCAAATTCCCTCTTTATGACCTTTTTGTTGTGGCGAGCAGCTATTTTTTGCTTTAGCGCTGTTTCTCGCAAGGCAGCTTCACTTCTGACTTCGTCGACAAATTCGAGCTCTTCACGTAGATTTTCCGTGTTGGCGGGGAATTCAGTGTTGGCATTAGTTCGCCAAGTGAGTTCAGTTAACTCAAAGGGTATGGCCGCCTTTGTCCCATACGTGAGTCGAAAAAGGTGACTCGCCAGTAGTGGAGTGGGGAGTAGTTCTGTAGGCCCAGAGGACCGTGTGCAACTCTTCAACCCATTTAGTTTTGGCTGCGTCCAGCCTTCTTCGTATTCCTTGTAGAATGACCTTGTTCGCTACTTTTGCAAGGCCGTTAGCTTAAGGGTGTTCAACGGAGGTGAAACTTTGTCTGATTCCAATCTTTCTTAGGTAGTCCTGGAATCTTTGGTCTGTGAACTTAGTCCCATTGTCGGATATCACTAGGGTCGGTACTCTGAATCTTACTAGGATGTTCCTTTTGAAGAAACGAAGTACATTTTTGGCTGTGATCTTCGCCAATGGTTCGGCCTCAATCCACTTTGTTGAGTAGTCGATGGCAACTACCAGATATTTGAGTTGTCCGGTGGCTTTAGGGAATGGTCCCAGAAGGTTAATGCCCCACCATGCGAAGGGCCAAGGGGCAACCAGTGATGTTAATTCAGCGGGGGGTGCGAGGTGCATGTCCTCGTGTCGCTGTCATTTGTCACAAAGGTTTACGTAGTCTTGGGCATCTTTCAACATGGTAGGCCAATAGTATCCTGCTCGTAGGACCTTTTTCGCGAGAGCTTTATCACTAAGGTGTTGTCTGCAGATGCCATCGTGGACGTTAGCGAGGACTTCTTGGGTCTCGTTAGGTCCCAAACACTTGATAAGCGGTGTGATGAAACCCTTTTTGTATAGGATTCCTTCCACTAAAGTGAATGAGCAAGCCTTTCGTTTCAGCCTTGTCCTTTCATGCGGATCGGAAGGGAGTTCCCCGTTCGCTATGTAATGAGAAATGGGTCCTCTCCAATCCTCCATCCCAATAATTGAGTTGATTTCATGGAGCTGAGCCTTTTGTTTCTGAATGCTTGGTTCGTTGAGGACTTCTTGTATGACGGTTTTGTTTCCGCTTGCAGTCCGTATGCTGGCGAGCTTCGAAAGAATATCTGCCCTGGTGTTATGTTTACGGGGAACGTGAGTTACCTCGACAGTTTCTAATTCTTTCATTTTAACTAGTATCAACTGGACGTACTGTTGGAGGTGCTCCTCTTTGACCTGGAATTTGCCTGTGACTTGGGAGGCCACCAACTGAGAGTCAGTAAAGATTTTTACTTTTTTGGCTCCAAGGTCCTGGGCGTTCCATAGGCCAGCCAAGAAGGCTTCGTATTCTGCAGTGTTATTAGTTACGGGAAAAGATAAACCAAGAGAAATTTCAACAATGTTTTCAATGATTATTCCAGCTCCGCTTCCTTTCGAGTTGGATGATCCGTCTACGAAGACGGTCCATTCTTCTGTGTTATCTTCCATCGGGAAGGTCATCTCGGCAAGGAAGTCTGCGAACACCTGCGCCTTCAGTGCCTTTTTGGATTCGTAGTGTATGTCGAACTCAGATAGTTCGAGTGACCACTTCATCATCCGACCAGCCACATCGGGGCGACCCAAGATTTGTCTAATGGGCTGGTCCGTTTGGAGTATTACCGTATGAGCTGAGAAGTACTGCCTCAACCTTTGAGCCGTCGTGAGGAGGGTGAGAGCCACCTTTTCGATCTTTTGGTACCTCGTCTCTGGTCCTAGCAACGCTTTGCTGGTAAAGTAGACTAGTTTCTGCCCCTCCGCTGTTTCTCTGATGAGGACAGCGCTTACCGCGTCAGAGGAAACATAAAGGTATAGGTACAATACTTCACCTTGCTCGGGCCGTGAGAGAACTGGAGGTGTTGAGAGGGTCTGTTTGAGATGTTTTAAGGCATTCTCACACTCGTCTGTCCACTCGAACTTCGTCTCCTTTCGTAAGAGTTTGAAGAAAGGAAGAACATGTTGAGCGGACTTAGCCACGAATCTTGAGAGGGCAGTCAACATACCGTTGAGTGTTTGGATGCATTTCTTGGAGTGGGGCGTGGGAAGCTTAGTAAACGCTTGGCACTTATCTGGGTTCGCCTCAATTCCTCTTTTGGTTAGGTAGAAAGCAAGGAACTTGCCTGCTTGTACTCCGAAGGTGCATTTTTCCGGGTTGAGCCGCATGTTGTATTTCTGAGTTTGTTCGAACACTCTCTTGAGATGGGTGGCATGATTAACCTCTTGTTGGGATTTTACAATCATGTCGTCCATGTAGACCTCAAGGATGTCACCCAGAAGTGCCTTGTCATAGACTTTGTTCATCATACGTTGATAAGCAGCCCCCACATTTCGCAGACTGAAGGGCATTACGTTGTAGTAATAGTTCCCTGATTTGGTCATGAAAGCTGTTTTCTTTTTATCTTCTTCAGCCATGGGTATCTGGTTGTACCCAGAATAGGCGTCCGTGAAGGATAAAAGTTTGTAGCCGGAGGAATTATCTACGAGTTTATCGATGTTAGGAAGATGATATGCGTCTTTAGGGCCGGCCCTATTAAGATCGGTATAGTCAACACACATACGCCATTTTCCATTAGATTTCTTGACAAGTACAACATTGGAGAGCCAGGTAGTGTATTTGGCCTCAGAAATAAAATTTGCCTCGAGGAGGTCTTTTACAGCTTTCGTTGTAGCCTCTGATTTTTCAGGAGACTGCTTTCTACGTCGCTGTGCTACAACGCTTACACCAGGATCCACTGTCAGCTGGTGACAAGCGACGCTAGGGTCGATTTCGGGCATGTCGGCCGCGCTCCAGGCGAATAGGTTTGCGTTCTCCCTGAGGTAGTGTAACACCCCGTTTTCCCAACAATGTAAATAATACATATAAATTAGAGTATTCAACGTAAAACGGAATGTCACACTACATTGAGGTATAAATAGAGTAAAGTTACTATTTATTAAAAACATCTTTCTCAAAATTCAATTACATCGCAGCGGAAAAATTGATTCTTTATTCAACAACTTTGGCACTACGGCCTCAACATAAACAACTTTAATGAAATACTAGTTCAAATAGTTCTACAACATAGTTCATAAATAATACATAACAATGGAACACAAAGCAAATATCCCCATCCCGTTACGTATCAGAGCGACCCTAAGACGACGCGTGAGAGAGTCAACTCACATCAGCAGCTAATCCTGATTATCTGCATGTTATCCACGTAGAGGCAACATTCAAAAAGAAGGGGTGAGATTCACATTCAATAATAATAAGCATATAATTCATCAACGAAATTTAACAACATAAACAACAACAACCAAACAACAATAATACTTCACATAATTCTTCAATTATTTCTGCTTGACATTAAATCAACGACGACAACTCAACAACTCGACGACGACGACTACGGGACAATGCAAGACACAATAACAACTTGACTATGCGGTATGCATGTGGTACCAATCAACGTGTTAGAGCATAGGCTCTCAATTCAACGTATTAGAGCATAGGCTCTCCATTCAACATGTAGACCATCGGCTCTTAAATCAAATTGTAGAGCATAGGCTCCCAACTTTATATGAGTATGCATGGACTCAACAACTTATTCAACAACAACGTACAACTTCAACGACATTGACGACATCAACGACAACGACAACAACAACAACAAACGACGACTCCACATCATAATTCCATAATTCATCGTTTATGAGCCACATCATGTGAGATCTTATTAATCAACATATACATTCATATAGTAATTCATCAATGTGTACATTCATATAACAATTCGTCAATATATACCTTCATATAATAATTCATCAACCAAAGTTATTCATGACAAACAAAGCCATTTGAAAGCTGACAATATTACCTAAAACTTTCATGTTCACACCAAAGGCTAATTCAAAACAGAAACGTGTGAAAACGACGCAAGAACTTGAAAAGGTACACTGCTGCTGGGTAACTCGCCTCGCGGGCTGACTTACTTGCTGTGGCGAGCTAGCCCACTCGCTGTGGCGACCTAGTGGTGAGCAAACACTGCTCTCTGTCACGATACAGCTCGCCGTGGCGAGTCGTAACAGACTTCTGTCCGGAAGAACGATTTTTCACCCCAAAAACCCAATTTTCATCTACCCCAATCCCAAATTTGATAGAGAACTCAACCTATGATAATTCTACAACCTGAACATCAATTATACACGAATTTAATGGATTTTCTACTCTATTAACAACCAATTTCTACCCCAAAACCTAATCCTCAAATTAACAAAACAACAACAACAACTACATGCTAGATTCAATTTCAGAATTATATAACCTAAGATTAGAGAATGATAGTCCCACCCTTACCTTAGATTAAGTGATTACAAGATTCTACAAGCTCTCCCTCCTCTTGGTTCTCCTCTTTTCTCCCAAAAACTTTGTTAGACCTAAACTTGTCTGACTCATATTTTTCTTATATTTTTTAACCTCAACAGATTTCTACTTAACTCCACTTATTTCTAATTAATTCTAATTCAGCCCCCTTCAAATCTAATTATTCTAATTTCCAACCTATCCTACTAAATAATAAATAAAGCCACTTAATAAAATATTAATACACAACAACATGTCACTTATCAACATAAATCATATAAGTCATATAAAAGACTCTAAATTCAACCAAAATAATCAAATAAATAAATAGGGCGTTACAGGCAGGCGATCAGCTGTGCTTTGACAAGTTCAAGAAGATCCTTGCCGATCTTGAAGTTTTTCGAGGGGTCGTTCTCGAAAGGGACCAGCTTGAATTCACAGTCAGGAATAGGTCTAAGAAGTTTCGCGTTGAGCGGATTCTTCTTCTCCCTATTTTGTTCCTGAAGGTCTTCCTTGGTGAACCTAGGGTCAAGTTCGACAAAGTTTGCATCCAGAGTGCTCGCAGCAGCTTTCCCTTTGTCCTCAGCAGGTTTGCTGGATTGGGAAACCGAGTTCTGGGCTTTGTTAGCCTGGAGGAAACATCTTATTGTAGCTTCGATGTCTCCGTTGAGAGAGGCGATGATGCCATCTTTTGCATGGTATTTCAACTTCAGATGAGTGGTTGAACATGCATCACCCAGTTGGGCGAGCCCGGTTCTCCCTATAATGGGATCCTTATTGTTTTCTTGGCCTCCTTTTTGCCGAAGGTGACCAGCAGTTCCACGTAACCCGATGGTTGAGTAGACGAGCCGTTGAAGCCGTAGAGTTCATTTCCAACATATGGAGAAAGGTTTTTCTCCGTAAGTTGAAGAGTTTTGAACCGGTTGGTGTACATGATGTCGCATGAGGCCCCTGTGTCAATTAGGACTCGACGGACATCGGTGTTGGCCATTGATGCTCGTAAGAGCAAAGGAATGGCTGCATTTGAGGCCCCACCGGGTAGTTCTGAGTCGTAGAACGCCAAAGGTGGTCTTCCTCCATGGTTAGAGGGGGCCAGCAAGTTGACGCTCATGAGCTCTTCGAACTTCCTTTTCATGCTTCCCATGAAGATGTTCAGTGTTCCTCTCGTGATGACGTTGGCAGAGGGAAACTGCTCCCAAGTGCATAAGTAGGGGGTGATTTCCACGTTGTCGGGGAAATCGCCCAGGTGCTCCACGGACATGGCGATTATCTTGCCAGTCTCGGTGCCACCGCCGATGACTTCGACGACCTTTCTCTCCGACTCGGGGCTCTTGATGAATTGTTTGAGCCGTCCTCGTTGGATGAGGAGTTTGATGGTATCCTTCATGTGGATACAGTCGTCGGTGACGTGCCCGTGACATTTGTGGAATTGGAGCCTTTGGTGGCTTAACGCCAGCTTCTGTTAGGTCGGCCACTACGATCTCGGCGAGAATTTTCTCCCTGGACATGGCCAAGGCCGTATACTTGGTGAAGTGACCGTTGGGTCTTTTGCCTTCACGAGTTACTTTGTCTTCCCTCTTTTTCTCATGGAAGGGCTTTTTGGAAGATTCAGGAGAAGGATCCTCCTTCCTGGATTTGTTGAGGTTGTCCGCGTACAACTATTCTTCATATGCTATGTAGATCTTTGCGATCACTAGGAACTCATTGAGAGTCCTTGGGCGATCCAAACGAACAGCTTTTTTCACGTCTGTGCCTTCGCGCAGACCTTCGGCAATGAGGTACCGCTTTTGTCTCGTTAGCACCTCTTACCTGAACAGCTTCTTTTTTGAACCTCTCGATGTAATCCTGGAGAGGTTCGCTCTTTCCTTGAACAATGGCTTCAAGGGATGCCACCGATTTTGGTTGCGTCCTTGAAGCGGTGAAGTGGGTCGTGAACTCGTAGCAGAGGTCGCTCCATAAGTCAATGGAGTTTCTCCGTAGGTTCTTGAACCAGGTGACGGCTCCTCGTCGCATCGTAATTACGAAGAGCTTGCATTTTACGGCCCCTGCACCGATCTGTATGTGAGAACTGCCTCAATGTTCTCGATGTGCTCGTCCGGATCGGTTGTCGCGTCGTATGAGTCCACTTGGGGAGTCTTTTCTAGCCCGCGGGGGATAGGAGCTTCTCGGATGCGCCGAGTGAATGGACCGTAAGCGTTACGGTCATTCCAGGTATCGTGAGTGTCCTCAGAGCTAGAGGAAGACCAAGAGTGTCCGTTACGTCTTGGCGGGGATCTCCTTGGAGGGGATCGTCTAAGTGGGGATCTCCTTGGAGGGGATCGTCTGGGAGGAGACTGCCTTGGAGGAGTTTCTCTAGGTGATCTCCTTCTGACCGACATCCTGGTGTAACTCGGAGATTTGACGCTTATTGAATGCCGCGGGGATCTAGAACGTGACTGGCGAGGGCTCCTTCCTCTTCTGCTACGGACTAGAGGGCGTGCTTGCTCTAGATCCATCAGGCGTCGGTTCTGTTCCTCGATTAACGACGTCTGTCGTTGAACTATGCGGAGCAGATTGCTGACGAGGGCACCAGTTAGCGTGGCACCTTCAGGCGTCTCTGTAGGTCGGGTAGGACCTTGCAGAGGCCTTTCTTGGAGAGAAATTATTTGTACCGGTTCCTCTCTAGGTGTACCCCCAAGAGAAGGTGAAGATGTCATGCCATCCCGTTGAGGGATGCGAATCTCACTTCGTATCTGGGAGTTGGCACCGTTGGCAGCCATGGTAATTTTTCGGAAAGCTTTGGTTTTTATGAGTATAAAAACGGGGAGAGCTTATAGTTCCCACAGACGGCGCCATTGATTGTACGTGATCAGAAGGTGACTGTCGGTGCTTTGAATACAGTGGTTTGTGTGGTGGTAGAATGCATCAGAATGCCTTCTTGGAGCGGATGGGGGGTGTGTACCTGCAGGCACTCCGACGCTCAAGTAAGTAGAGATCAGAGAGTGAGGGTTTAGAGGAAGAGTTAGATTCTACCTTGGGGACTGCTATGAGTCCCCTATTTATAGAGGTGGAGGGCTGCAGAGTCGTTGTAATGGCCCACCTGGCTCTGGCGGTTACGAAATCGTGGGAAGTGTACCCGCCATAGATTTTATTGCGGGAACGTGCAGAGAGACATTGTGGTTCGTTTGAACCGGTCTCGTTCGCTCCGTGCACCCCCTTGTGGGAAAGGGGTGTGTCGCAGGTAATGTTGCCAAACGTGGTGTTTGGGCTTTGGATTGTATTGGGCCTAAGTAAATGGGCCAAAGGTCCTTTTGGCCGGTCCAGAACACAAGTCATACAGCACCCTAACAATCTTAGCCTCACACTCTACAAAAGTTCTTAGAAAAAGTGTTTAATCTGAAGAAGATGTAGAGAGAAAAGGTTTGGAGATTTCAGAGTCTATTTGCAAATTGATTAAATGAATAGAAAAATATGTAAGTAGGAGTATATATAGCTGTGAGTGAAAAGAGTTAATTTTAGTCACAAAACACGAGCTTGAATTGAATCATAAAAAACATGATACCATTTAAATAGTGTAAAATTAGAGAATTTGGAGAACATGAATATTGATACGAGATGGAAGAGTTTTTCATGTACAAGAAACAAGTGAAATTTGAGCTAAAAATAGTTCAAATTAAACTTGAATTAAACTTCAAGTTGAACAAATTCTTATCAAGTCGAACTAAACCAGTCCGAGTCAACTAATTTTCCATAAGGGGAGTTACTAGGTCCTATAATTACCATGTTTCATTTTAGAGGAATGAAAAATCATACACATATATTGGTCATCAACAATCAAATAGAGGTGCGTTGTAAGAACCGTGCCATCAGAATACTACTCCCTCCATCTCAAAATACATGTCATCTTTACTATTTTTCTTTATATTATTTGTACCTTTTACAATATCAATACAACGTATTTCACTCATCTAATAACTTCATTAACTATAATAATTAATAAAAATGTTTTAGTAAATGAAACATGTATGTATTTTAAGACGGAGGGAGTACCTATTATTACATCCTCCCTCAAATCTATTTTCTGTCTCTCCCAGAACCAAAACCACATTTCAATTTCAATAGTACTACACAATAGCCGTTACACTTTTCTAGTTTGTCTCATTAAGATTTTTCAAACCCAAATATTTCGAATTCCAACACTATCACAACTATGTCCCACTGCCACCCACCTTTCTAACTTCAACACATTTTTCCTTCCTATCTAATCCAAAATTTCCAAATGGGTTCTTGCTTCAGCAGAGCCACAACCAAAACCCAAACCCAAAACCAACAAAACCTCAATTCCCTCAAAAACCATCAACCCCACCTAAGATCCTCGCAAACCAAATCAAATCCAATCCATCATGAACAAACCCCACCACCACCAGAAGAAGAATCTGTCAAAGAAGTTCTCTCTGAAACACCCATTTCCAAACCCAACCAATCTCCAATTTTGAAGCCAGAAACAAACACCCAAATGCCATTACTTCAAAACCCATCTCAGAAAATTGAAAATAATGGTCATCATCATCACCAAGAACCAAATACCCAAATGGCAATAGTTCAAAACCCATCTCAGAAATTTCAAACTAAAGCTCCAATAGAAGAAGAAGTTACCGAGGTATTAGTTTCTCAGCTTTCAGAAGCAACCACCATAACCGAGAGCTTCTCAACTGCTACTACAGCAACTACTGCTACTGTTACTGAGAAGAGAGAAGATGAAGTAACAAGCAAACAATGTAACAGAGATTTCACAACAACGACACACAAATGGAATCAATCTCCATCAAGGAAGCGTCCTCTCACTGGTGGTGGAAGTGAACGGAGGGTAAAATCTCCGGCTAGGAGGCCAGAACCGTCGCCGGATAAGAAAATGAAGAGCAGTTCAAGGTTAGTTCGTGGAAGAGAATCCAGTCCTGTGGCGAATAGGAAGCTTAATGCAGGTTCTGGTGGAGTTCGTCGTGAGTCCGGTGAAGGTTCTGGCCGGAGGTCGAGGTCACCGTCGTGTTCACGGACGGTTGGTGGGTCGGGTAAAGTAGGTGTTGGCGGTGGTCGGAAACAAGCTCCGGCGGTGGAGAATGGTGTGGAGAAGGAGAAGAAGAGTGAGAGTGAACAGGGTGGAGAGAAAAACGACATCGTTTCGCAGGGAGAGTCAATTGAAAATCCTCATGTTTCGATGGAGTGTTTTATTTTTCTGTAGAGAATGAAAAAAAGCACGTTTGTGAAGCTTTTTTGAATTTTGGAAGCAAGTTTTTTTTCACGTGGGGTTGCTTTCATTTTTCAAAAGCAGTTTTCACTTTTGACTTTTTGTGTTTTCTATTTTAATTAATTAAAGTGGAATCGATTTTGTGTTTTTTTTTATTTTATGAGTAAAATCCAATCAATAGAACACTAAATTACTTTTTTTATTGAATGCAGTGATAAAATTCAGTCAGACTCAGACATGAGTGAGATTGTATCTCTCCGACTTGCATTTTTATTAAACTAGTATGATCATCGTGCAAAACACGGGAAATTAATATACTTATAAATTTATTTAAGGTTGTGATTGATCTTTAAGGTTCTGCATAACACCTCTTGAAACTACGAAGATGCTTCATCATCAACATTATCATTTTTTATTTGGTGGATATCTAAATGTGTCTGTGTTTGTTGATTGGGTCACACTGTGTTTTTGTGTTATCACAAATCAAGTTAGTGTTGATTCATGGTTATAGATGTGGTGTGTTTTACATATGAGTTTATAATTATTCTTCTCCCATCTAGGGGTTGCTTGCCATGCTTCTTCTATCTCATCTGATTCTATCTATCCCTTGTTTTATTTGACTTTATTTTGTTTTGGGAAATTGGGTTTTGGTCAGTTCTGATTGCTTCATAACACGTTAAGGTTTTAGGCTAAAGCATCTTCGTTTTTGCAGCCCTTGCCACCATCTTTAGTTGTTTTTTGGCTTATGCCGGATTATTTTTGGGAGATCATAGCTATTTAATTGGCTTTGACTCACTTATTTTATTTATGATTAAACTTTTAATTTTTCAAAAGAAATGGAAAGAAAGTCCTAAATTACCACAAGTTTTAAAGATTTAGGGTTTGGGGTTAGTTATATTTAGGGAAGGTGTTAGCACGCAAAATATTCATAGTACTCTATGAGAACCTCTTGATTTTATTTACTTTTTGTGCTACAACTTGCTTACTTTTAAAGAAGGAATTAGAGTAATGATTAAAAGAAAAAGAAGATTTTTTATTCACATCTTTTATGATTTTGAAGGATAAAGTCTTTTGTCTACGTATCTGTGAGAGATCAAAACCTCGTAGTTCGGAGTAAAAATTACCGTTTGATTTATTTTGTGTTTTTTATTAGTTTTTGAAAAAGGTTTTAAAATAAAAAGCCAAGTGGCAAATGAATATTTGTTTGTATTTTTTAATATTAAGGTTTATTTTGTTTTGTGAAATTGGGTTTTGGTGCCATCATCTTTAGTTGTTTTTTTTTGTTTTGTTGTGATTGTAAGCTT
>Ga0228711_1007586_pt1 | contig 15638 bp, 13 predicted proteins | sample MedpolnodulmetaG_2_FD_177996 | JGI IMG/M metagenome (GOLD analysis project Ga0228711, IMG submission 177996) | Root nodule microbial communities from Medicago polymorpha collected in Santa Monica, California, United States - brown nodules | ecosystem: Host-associated > Plants > Roots > Nodule...
CGATAATTGTAATTTTATGTAATTATAAAAACAAAAATATAAAATTAAATAAGAATAAGAAATAAAAGGTGGTGGGGTAGAGTGTTGAATGAAAAAACCATTGGAGAGGGTAAAAGAATGAGTGTTGAATTAAGAGAGAGAAAATGATGTGGAGTGTTGGGAATTGAAAAAGTGGGTGTTGAGTGTTGTTGAATGTTATTAACCATTGTAAATGGTCTAAGATTTTACAATTTTGGTGGGGTTTCTTATTTACTCATTGTTGTCATACTCCTCGAAAGTAGGAGACACATATGTAGGATGGTTTGCAAACTTGCGAATGCAACAAAGTTTATAGTCTTAAAAATGATAAGTTTATTTGTGAGGCTAAGAAGATGGACATCTTCATCTTTCCAAGAGAACCTCTGTAGATATTGCCAACAATAACCTTCCTAAACTAATTCTTCACAAAATCTATGTCATTGAAATCGTCCATGGCATCTTTCAAGCCCCGATAGAAACATGTTTAGTTCTTTTGTGTTTATGTCAACATATTTCATAGGGTTGGGATAACAAAAGCATCTGGTCCACTCTACTTACAACATATAAAATGTGTCAACATTGCATTGTTTGTCCCAACAATTTTGCATTGTCTAAATGACAATGACTATATATACGAGGTAGCTATATGTAACCATTTGAGTTACTTACAACGGAACGAAAACGTGGAAAGCGCGATTTGACACATCCTACCCAATCTCTAAGCTCATTGTGATCACGAGTAGAGAGATGAAACTTGATGAAATCTGAATATGTTTTTGAGTATGGAAAAGGCTCAAATACATTATCCCAAGAGAAATTTGGATTAAAAGTATCCTAATGCAGTCAAATTAATAACATGAGCGAAAAAACATATATAAAAAGGCAAAAATTAAGGCTTGTATTAAACACCATAATACCCCTGTCAGGTTTTGTCCACGTATCAACTCACTCTTAGTCTAGACAAATGTTCTTTTAGTGATACTTGAAACACAATAATTAAAAGGGCTAATAGGAAGACAAATAGACTTGAAAAATGACTTGTTAACTGCATTTATACTAGTTAAGCATATTTCTGCCAAAAACCTCACTGGTTTCAGCCAGTGCCAAAATACAAAAAATTAGAAAGAAAAAAATTTTACAATCAGGTAATTTAATGCATTTGAATATGTTATGTAATAAAACACTGCATTTAATACATAAATGTATTATGATACATTAAAGATAAATATGACAAACAAATATTGTATTACATAATCAAGTTGAGAAAAATAAATTTTGTTAAAAAAAATAAATATAAACAAGAATTGGCTAACAATGTGATACATACAAGTTTAAAAAAGTTGCATTGTGATGCATGTTGAGAAAAGTAATGTTTGTGACACATACAAACACATAAGTTGAAAAAAAATTTATTATGATACATCAATGATAAATATGACAAACAAATATTGTAATACATAAATGTATTATAATACATCAATGATAGATATGACAAACAAATATTATAATACAAAAACAAGTTAAGAAAAGTAATTTTGATAATAAAAAAAAAATACAAATAAGGATTGACTAACATTGTGATGCATACAAGTTTAGAAAAGTTGTATTGTGATGCATGTTAAGAAAAATAAGGTATGTGATACAAACAAATACAAATAAGTTGAGAAAACTTTTATTGTGATACATCAAGGATAAATATTACAAACAAATATTGTAATACATAAATGTATTATGATACATCAAGGATAAATATGACAAACAAATATTTTAATACAAAAACAAGTTGAGAAAAGTCAATTTTGATTATAAAAAAAACATGCAAACATTGTGATACATACAAGTTTAGAAAAGTTGTATTGTGATGCATGTTGGGAAAAATATGGTTTGTGATATATACAAAAACAAATAAGTTAAGAAAACTTGTATTATGATACTTCAAGGATAAATATGACAAACAAAAATGTAATACATAAACAAGTTGAGAAAAGTAAATTTTGATAAACAAACAAATACAAACAAGGATTGGCTAACATTGTGATATATATAAGTTTAGAAAAGTTGTATTGTGATTATGTTCAGAAAAGTACGGTTTGTGATACATACATATCCAATTCAGTTGAGAAAACTTGTATTATGATAAATCAATCATAAATATTAGGCTAAAGTGCATTTTTCCACCCCTAACTTTAAAAAACTTGCAATTTTAGTCCCCTATGTACAAAAACTACAATTTTGGCCACCTAAGATTTAGCCCATTTGCATCTTTGGTCCTTTTAACTAATTTTGACCAGTCAATGCCTGTGTGGCACGCCACGTGTGTAATTGTCGAATTAAAAAAATATTAAAAAAGCATATAATCATTTTTAAAATTAAATAAATGAAAAATTAAATTAAAAAAAAAATAAGGAAAAAAATTAAAAATAAAATTTAAATCTCATGTTGTTTGTTGAATTTATGAATTTATGAAGATAATGTTGAAGAGTGTGTTGAAGATATCATTCCATTTTGATTTCTTTTACTTTGTTTAGATTTGGGTTTTATTTTTTAATTTTTTCTGATTTTTTTATTTAAATTTTTCATTTATTTAATTTAAAAAATGATTATATGTTTTTTTGATATTTTTTAATTCAGTAATTACACACATGGCGTGCCACGTAGGCATTGACTTGTCAAAATTTCCAAAGGGACCAAAGATGCAAAGGGGCTAAATCTTAGGGGGCCAAAATTATAGTTTTTGTACATAAGGGGCCAAAATTGCAAGTTTTTGAAACTTAGGGGACGGGGGAGTGCACTTTAGCCTAAATATTACAAACAAATTTGTGATACATAAACCACTTAAGAAAAAATAAATTTTGATAAACACCCCTAACCAAGACTAGAAACCAGAGGAGAAATAAGACACAAAAGTAGAAAAAAAAAGTAATGTACTTGACTAATATAAGTAACAAAATAAAGGTAGCCACCTGAATCAGACACTCAAATTTCGTAGGGTCTACATGTTTGATATTGTGGGTAGCTTTGACTAATTTTTTTACCAACCAATTCTTTTCTAAAAAGTGTTTATACACTAAGCAGTCAATCATCAAATCAAGCAATCCCTAGGAAGCTGTGAGGCTAAGAGTATGGACATCTCCATCTTTCCAGGAGAACCTTTGTGGCTATTGTCAACCATAATCTTCCTAAACCTTCACAAAATTTATGTCATTGAAATAGTCTATGACATCTTTCAAACCCCAATAGAAAATCAAGTTTTGTTCTTTTGTGTTTTTGTCAACATAATTTGTAGGCTTGGATCACAAAAGCATCTGGTCTGCTCTACCTGCAACATACAAAATGTGTCAACATTGTATTGTTGTCGCAATAATTTTGGATTGTCTAAATAACGATGACTATAAATATGAGGTAGCTATATATAACTATTTAAGCTACTTACAATGGAACGAAAACGTGGAAAACACAATTTGACCCATCCTACCCAATCTCCAAGCTCATTGTGTTCACAAGTAGAGAGATGAATCTTGATGAAATGTGAATATGTTTTTGAGTATGGAAAAGGCTCAAATACATTATCCCCAAGAGAAATTTGGATTAAAAATATCCTTCAAAACAGTCAAATTAAGAACATGAGCGAAAAAACATACATAAAGAGGCAAAAACTAAGGTTTGTATTAAACAACATAATACCTCTACCAAGTTATGTCCACGTATCAACTCACCCTTAATCTTGACACATGTTCTTTTAGTGATACTTGAAAGACAATAATCAAAAGGACTTGAAAAATGACTTGTCCACCACATTAATACTAGTTGAGCCTATTGCTTCCAAAAACCTCACTGGTTTAGGTCAATGCGAAAATTTGTTAGGACAGCAAAATGAACTCCTTATAGAAAACCATGTAACTAAAAATGACACACGAGTAGGACAAAAATTTAAATTTTATGCATTTGAATATGTTATGTAATAAAACATTTTTGTAATGATAAATCCATCTACGTCTCCATATACTCCTTTATGTTCTGCCCATGATTTAAGACATCTTAGCATTGATTGAAAAATATGTAAGACAAGTGATTTGAATATAAGAGACCACAATGTGTTGGGACAATAACAGAACATTTGATAATCACCTGAACATTCGAAGCTAGTTGCAAAATGCATATATTTGCTCGCATTTTAGACAAGCTTTTCCAACTCTTATCATCAATATTCCTTATTTTCTTTTGATAATCATCAAAATTCCAATTGAATAGCGGGTCTTGTATGACTATATCCTAGAAGATAATTAATAACATAACCACTCTTATCTCTCTTTGCTTAAGTTGTAACATTTACAGCCACCAAAGCAAGAGAAAAAAACCACAAAACATAAGCAATTGTTAACATAGCAAAATATCTCCATAAAATTATTAATAAAAAAAGTATTGTGATGATAAACATCCCTCTAATTTTATAATAAACAATGACCTAAGGTCTTTGGACTATATATGCACGTCACTTTCCTATATAACCATGTTAATGATTCTGTTAAAAGTAAAAGCCAATGCTTTTTATATGTTATAGACAATCTTCATCACATTATCCATTGAATTGGTGAATGTAATCCCCTAAAACCTAATATTGATACGTAACTCAGATGCAGTAGTCCAAATTTTTAGAAAATTATATATCTTTACTGACATTGGGGACATATTATAGATTGAACCGAACATATAAAGGATCTATCAAAATCTCATCAAATATAAAACGCAAAAGAGGAATTTTCGCATTGTTAACACATTGAAGCTCTGATACTTCAAGTCTCCATTTGAGCATGTGGTGTAGTACCTCATAAAAGTCTTTTTGTGTATGGATATCACATTCCACAAGAACTAAGAAAATTAACACAAAGGTTTGAAGAAAAGTGATATTGAATAAGATTTTATTAACTTATAGCAATAGAGACAAAGTTAGGTGCAACACACAAGGCATCAATTTAAACTCCGATGTATGAACTTTAATAGTGTGACAAGTTTAGAAAGAAAGAAATTTTTTTTGACATGTGATCAAGTTTAACAATTTTGAAATGACAATACTAGTACGTAATTAAACATAATTTTAAACAATTTTTTTAATAAATAGTTATTCCAAAGCCATAAAATTCGTATGTCAATATGTTGGCAGATGTAGGAACAATGTGGTGTATTTGTGCAACCTCCTTGATCCATAATGAGACTATATGGAAACATAGTAATTAATTAATTAATAGAATGAAAGTTTTGAAAAGTGAAATTTGATAAACAAACCGATGCAAACAAGGATTGACTAACATTGTGATACATACAAGTTTATAAAAGTTGTATTATGATGCAAGTTGAGAAAAGTAAGATTTGTGATACATACATATACATATAAGTTGAGAAAACGTGTATTATGATACATTTAGGATAAATATGACAAACAAATATTGTAATCATAAATGTATTATAATACATCAAGGATAAATATGATCAAAAAAAATATTGTAATACAAAAACAAGTTGAGAAAAGTAAATTTTGATAAAAAAAAAAATACAAACCAAGATTGGCTAACATTGTGATACATACAAGTTTAGAAAAGTTGTATTGTGATGCATGTTGAGAAAAGTAAGATTTGTGATACATACAAATACAAATAAGTTGAGAAAAATTGTATTATAATACATAAAGGATAAATATAACAAACAAATATTGTAATACATAAACAAATTGAGAAAAATAAATTTTGATAAAAAACAGATACAAATAAGGATTGATTAACATTGTGATAAATACAAGTTTAAAAAAGTTGTATTGTGATTCATGTTGAGAAAAGTAAGGTCTGTGATACATACAAATACAATTAAGTTGAAAAAACTTGTATTATGATACATCAATGATAAATATGACAAACAAATATTTTGATACATAAACAAGTTGAGAAAAAGTAAATTTTGATAAACAAAAATACAAACAAAGATTGACTAACATTGTGATACATACAAATTTAGAAAAAGTTGTATTGTGATACAAGTTGAGAAATGTAAGCTTTCTGATACACACAGATACAAATAAAATTAGAAATGAAACACTCTCTCCCCCTTATAAAATAAGAAAAGAAAAAGATTATTATTTAATGAAATGACAAAAGTACCCCCTAATTCAAATTTAGTATTCAATTAATTTTGAAAAAGAATTTTTTTTTTTTTTGGCAAAATTACACAGTATATTTTAGTTTTTGTTGTTACTCCTCCCATCAATTTCAGCACCAAACCCCCTTTTTATTTCATTTTTATTGGAAAAATTAATAATAATTTTGAATTGTTTTGGTTATCAATTAAGTTAATTATAGTATTAATTTTTTTAATTATAAAATATGATAAAAATGCACAAATTAATTGTTTTTTATGCACAAGGACGAGTGGACAGTGTCAGATCCATTTTACACTACTTTTCTAACATAAGGTCAAAAGATTCATTTTTCTGACGCAAGGACAAGTGAATATTGTGAGATCAATTTTACTTAACTTCATTTTGTGCACAAAGATGGGTGAATAATGTCCGCTTCATTTTACTTCACGCTTCTTCCATCTCTACAATCTGGTGAAATACGAATACCTTCATCCTTACAACACCACTCCAACAAAATCAGAGTCACTCATATTCTTTTCACTCTTGCACCTAAACACATTTAATCATTCTAGTTTTATGTCAATCCATTATCATGATTCATGACTCAACATCCACAAAGCAAACACCCCAATACCAACCTGAACGCCATTTGACCTAACTCAAACACGAGAGTTTGACCAATTTTATCATCCTTCTTTAATTTGACTAATTTTATCAAGACTACAAACAAAATGAATCATACAATCCTTCCAAAAACATTCAATCAAGCAAGTAAATCATCTTTCTCAAGTATTCAATTTGACCATACCATTGTTCCCAAGATTACCATCCAAATGAATCATACCATCTTTCTTAAGACTTTCAACCATTTGAACCTTAAAATCCTTCCTAAGACTATCAACCATATGGACCGTTGCATGTGACCACCCTAAACAACAACGTTATGAGTCCTCACAACGAAGAAGTCAATGAGTCAATGTTAAACAATATATTAGCATCAATCTCTAGACTACAAGGCAGTCAAATCTGATATGTTAAGTTTATGGTTGATTGTGTTGGATGTGTTTGGAGGTGATATCATCATTTTTAAAGAAAAGGCAAATGTGGGAGATCAAATTTTTGAATGGAAATCATACATGTACACAGGGGCGGAGGCAGGTAGAGCCTTGTGTGGGCACCTGCCTCCACAAACTTTTGTAAAAAATAATAATTTTAATACTGGTAGCTGCCTTTATCTTCCAAACTTCATGAACATAGGCAAATAAAATGGCAGCTAAAATATTCCTCAATCAACGTTAACGGTGAATTTCAATTGGTGTAGATAAATATGATACCACATGCCATTTCAGAGGGAGTATATGTACAATATTTTAACACATACGCACATCATAGACATTTTTTTTAATCTCCCATTCTAGAGGAAAAAAGAGATGGGTTGGAGAATTAGATATTTTTTTTTTAATTTTCTTCACAAACATAATTATGTATTTTTATGTCATTTTATATTTATAAAAGGTAAATTACTAAACATTTAATTTCAATCAACTAACTTTTTAACTATAAACCATCAAATATCTTATAACTTGTGTCGTCAATCTCTAAAAAGTGTAAACAAAGCTTTATTTAATACAAAATTTATCTTTTTTTCCTTAATAAGTGTCCAAGAACACCAATTAGCATGACATGTTTTTTTATTATAACAAACAACAATTCGCTCTGCATCAAAAAAAGTGGAAATTCACCGTCCCACTCCCACGGCCAAGGAAACGATACTAAACTCACACCCAGTCTCGTCAATCTTCTCCTTCTCCTTTTATTTTCTAATCTTGTCTCTCAAGTCCTCTTCTCCCTTTATTCTACTCTAGATTCCTCCATTACTGATTTTCTAAGAGGTAAATCTAAAATCTCATTATTTTAAATTTATATTTTGCAATTTCAATCTTATGTATTCCGGCCTCCCTTCTCCCCCTTCTTAACTCACGACCGGCGTTAGGGTTCCTTTATTTGGGGAACGCAATCAGCTTTTACCCTGCGGCGGCCATGTTTGATTGGCAGGCCGAGCTGTCGCGTCCCTCACCCCTCCCCACAGCTGCGAGGGCTGAAGTTTACACATCAGCGGTTGCACCGCCTGTTTCCTTTGCACAGGCTCTGACCGGTTCCACCAAAATAGCTTTGAATGATGATCTGCCCCCGCCTCTAATTAGAGGGGAACAAGTGAGTGTTAAAATCACACAAGAGGTTTACGAGAAAGGCAAGGCAGTTTGCAAAAATAACTTGAGGGGACGACTGATTTTGATCAAAGGCGATAAACCTTATACAAAAAAGGATATTCAGATGAAACTTCAGAAAGTTTGGATAACAACAGCCAGCTGGAGCATGACATCGTTAGGCCGGGGATATTACGAATTTTTCTTTGCTAATGAGAACGATAAGAGAAAGGTCTGGGTAGCGGGCACCGTAGATTTGAAACCTGGTGTCCTAAGGCTTTTTGAATGGACCAAGGATTTTAATATGCATAATCAACGTAACACCCATGCTCAGGTTTGGATTCGCCTTATGGAGTTGCCTCAGGAGTATTGGATGGAGAGAACCCTCCGTGAAATTGCAAATGCGGTTGGCACCTCGCTTCTAATAGATAATGCGACTACCAATCGGTTATTTGGGCATTATGCTAGAATTCTCGTAGATATGGATTTTACCTGCAAAATATTCTATGAAATTATTGTTGAAAGAGATGGTTTCGCGTTTCCCGTTGAGGTTGTTTATGAGCGTATGCCGGATTTTTGCACACATTGTCAGAACATAGGCCACGTTGTTCAGGATTGTTGAAAGAGATGGTTTCGCGTTTCCCGTTGAGGTTGTTTATGAGCGTATGCCGGATTTTTGCAAACATTGTCAGAACATAGGCCACGTTGTTCAGGATTGTAGGTGGCTCTACCCCCGGGAAGAAAAGGATAGCAATGCAGAAAAGGAAGTGGTTGTTCAAGGGAAAAATCAGGTTCCAACAAAAAGACTTGAATGGGTTCCTTTAAAGGATAACCCGGCTGGAATAGGTTCTTCTGTAGCGTTTCAAGCTCCTGCATCAATTCCGCAACAAATTAATGTGGAATCTCCAACTCCACTGAGCCAGCACCAGCAGCCACGTGATGTGTCTCAACAACATCAGCAGCCACGTGATGTTGAGCATACAGAAGGCGTTACACAGCAGCAACAGCGGTTACAAACAAAGGAAGTTCCAGGGCATGATTTTGACTCAACCGAAGCGTTTCTAGCTTTGGAACACGCTGTGGAGGCCGAAGTTCAGGTGAGGAATGATGCTGGAAACATAATCTCGGTACCACCAGATTCCTACGGAAACTTTGGTTAATGATGCACTCCACTCTTCTTTGAGTAATATTTCTGAGGAAGTTATTAGAAATGACATTCCAACCGAGAATGCAGCAGTTTTAGCTCCAGTTAGGGTAAATCCTCTAAATGTCAACAGTGTTGTGATTTCTTCTAACGTGACTGTTGATCCGACGTTGCAAAGGGAAGTTAATTACATGAATGCTTGGATGGCAAAGGCTACCAAATCTGAAGTGCCCTTTGTGCCAGTAATATCCAAGAAAAAGAAAGGGAGCAAGTCATTGAAGGGCTCCTCTGCCTATCAAACCCGCTCACTGGGTTCCTTTCCGAAATCTCAATGAATATTATTTACTGGAACATTCGGGGAATTGGCAACAATGAATCCCGAATCGCTTTGTCTGAGCTGTGTCGTGTGAATAGACCATCTTTGCTTTTTATTGCTGAACCAATGGTGCCTTATGATTCTATTCCTTCTTGGTATTAGCGGAGTATTCATGTCACTAATTATGTTGAAAACAGCAGGGACCCTCTGATTCCTAACCTCTAGGCAGTTTGGGGTGCTGATTGTGATTTTACAGTTGTTTTTGCTTCTTCTCAGTGTCTGGTACTAGAGCATACTTGCAGGGGGATAAAAGTTTATATTGCCGGTGTCTACGCTAATAACTCCTATATTTTACGAAGACATTTGTGGGCAGATTTGACGTCATTACAGAACACTTACCATGCTCCATGGATTTTTTTGGGGGATTTTAATGCAGTGCTCGGTGCGCATGAAAAAAGGGGTTGTCGCCTTCCATCAGCCATCTCTTGCCATGATTTTCTTTCATGGTCTAATGCTAACCTCTTGATGCATCTTCATACAAATGGTGTGCAATTTACTTGGAATAATGGCAGGTTGGACTCGGATTCCGTTTTTCAACGTCTTGATCGTTCTATTTGTAATGAAGCATGGACTGATTTGTGGGGAGTTACTTCATGCACGGCACTTGTGCGGGCTCACTCTGACCATCACCCTTTGATGGTGCACTCAGACTTTTCTCCTGTTCGCAAGAATGCTTCCTTTAAATTTTTTAAAACCTGGACAACTCACGCTAATTGTAGACCTTTACTATTGAATATTTGGAAAAAAGAGGTTGTGGGATCAGGTATGCATCGTTTACAGACAAAATTGTTACGCGTAAAAGATGCCTTTCGTGTTTGGAATAAGTCCGTGTTCGGCGATGTGCAACGGCAGGTTCAACTCGCGACAGACGAGGTGGAGCGTATCCAGGCCTTGATTGACGTTGAGGGTTTGGACACGTCCTTACATGCTCAGGAACTTCAGGCGCAATTGAGCCTCACGAGAGCTCTGAATTTTCAAAATCAATTTTGGAGGGAGAAAGCCAGGAATCAAAGCTTTATATTTGGTGACCGCAATACGACTTATTTTCATAGAATGGCTCGAATAAAATCTTCTCTCAAGCCTATTACTTTTCTGCAAGATGGAGATGTACGTATTACGGATCCAGCACAAATGGAAGCACATGTTGTTGGTTATTTCCAAAACATATTTGGCAGCAATAATCATTGTGTTCCCAATGGAATTGTTGCGAGAGTTGTCCCAACGATTGTGTCGAAGGAAGATAATATTGCTTTGACTGCGATGCCGCTTCTTGATGAGATTAAAAATGCGGTGTTTGGCCTGAATGTGGATGGCGCCCCCGGACCCGACGGGTTTGGGGCTCATTTTTATCAATGTTTTTGGGACATTGTGGCGGGGGATGTTGTGAGTTCGGTTCAAGATTTCTTCTACACGGGTGTCCTTGCACCGAATCTGAATGCAAATGTTCTAGTTTTGATTCTGAAAATTCCAGGGGCTGCTTCTATGGGAGACCTCCGTCCTATAGCTTTGGCAAACTTTCAGTTTAAAATTGTCACGAAAATTTTAGCAGATAGGGTGGCCATCATTTGTATGCGCATTATTTCTCCTCATCAGCGAGGCTTTGTTAGAGGCCGCAATATATCAGACTGTATTATTTTGGCCTCCGAGGTAATCAACTTGTTAACCAAGAAGCAATTTGGGGGTAACATAGCCATGAAGGTGGATATTCGCAAGGCTTTCGATACGCTTGATTGGAATTTTTTAATGGACGTCCTTCGACAATTTGGATTCTCTCATTTATTCTGTAATTGGATATTGGAAATCTTGCACTCGGCTCATTTATCTATTTTATTTAATGGGAGTGTTATTGGTTATTTTCCTTGTAAACGAGGGGTGCGTCAGGGGGATCCCCTTTCCCCGCTTCTTTTCTGTCTTGCCGAGGAAGTGCTTAGTAGAGCTCTAGAGATGGAAAGAATTTCTAATTCATTGCAGCCCATGAATTATTGTCGGGGTATGTCTTTGCCGACTCATATCCTTTATGCAGACGACGTCTTTATCTGTTGTGTTGGTTCGAAAAGAAATGTTTGGTGCCTCCTCCAAGTGTTTCGGGCTTACTCTGAAGCTTCAGGTCAGTTTGTTAACTATGAGAAGAGTAAAATGTTTACTGGTGCTATGACTGCTGCCCGTAGGAATATGTTGGCTCAGATGTTAGGATTTTCGGTTGGTGTATTACCTTTCCAATACCTAGGCTGCCCCATCTTCCAAGGTAAACCAAAGTGTTTTCATTTCCAACCGATTGTCGATCGCATCAAAGTGAAGCTTGCAACATGGAAAGGTGTCCTTCTATCAATTATGGGTCGGGTTCAATTGGTGAAATCGATAGTGCACGGTATGTTGGTTTACTCCTTTCACATATACCGTTGGCCTGCTCGTTTGTTACATACGCTCGATAGGTGGATTAAAAATTTTATTTGGAGTGGTGATATTAATACTCGCAAAATCTGTACGGTTTCCTGGAACCAAGTGTGCCTTCCGTGGGACTCTGGCGGTCTTGATCTTAAGTCGACTCGGTCCATTAATGCCTCTTTACTACTGCATTTGAGCTGGAACCTATTTACTCAAGAATCCCAATGCTCCATTCTTTTTCAGCACCGGTTTCTCTCCTTTGGTCTACCGCGCAGCCGCTATTTCAAATCCTCTGTGTGGCCGGGTGTGAGGGAGTTTGTGTCTACTGTTTCTGAGAATTCAATCTGGATTATTGGTACTGGAGAAAAAATAAACCTTTGGTTGGATAATTGGATGGGAGTTACTCTCGTTTCTGCCCTCAACACACCGACTCACTTGTTCCCACATCTTACCGCTATGCTTCAGACAGTTATTTCTAATGGTCGGTGGCAGCTTCTTCCTGCTATTCTTGATTATCCTTTGGTGGCGGACAGCATTGGGAAAATTACGCTCCCTATCACCCCTTTGACCGACAGCCGTGCTTGGTTATATGCCCCGGACGGCAACCTCTCTGCTAAGTTGGCATTCCAATTTCTCAATCCGCCCCCGGCTAGCCTTGAATGGGCTTCTATTATTTGGCGTCCTTGCATCCCTCCGTCACACTCCTTTGTTTTTTGGCGGCTTATGCTGTCCAAGCTCCCCACGGATGAAAATTTGCAAAAGCGTGGGTGCACTTTGGTCTCCATTTGCGGTTTATGTTTCAAGCATGCTAAATCTTCGTCACATATTTTCCTCTCATGCGATTTTGCGGTGGCAGTTTGGCAGTGCCTGGGTCTGAAGCTTAACCATCCTCTGCAATTGACTTCGGTTCAGTCCTTGATCAGCAGCATCCCTCGTTGCAGCTCACAATTAAATGACGTCATGGTGGCAACCATTATCCATGTTGTCTATTGCATTTGGCTTTCTCGGAATGCAATGCGATTCAGGTCGGTCTTTCCCTCCCTGCACGATACTATGGCCAGAATAACATCTTTTGTTGCTATGTCGGGTATGAATTCGAATGGTAATTGTCTCCCATTGGAGGTTCCGGTTTTACATAATTTCTTGATCCCCCTATTTTCCGGCGCGTCAAAGATGTGGTTTTCGTGGTTTGGAAGCCTCCCACCTTCACTTGGGTGAAGGCTAATACAGATGGATCGGTTGTTAATCTTAATGCTTCTTGTGGTGGTATTTTCCGTGACTTTCGAGGGACCTTCTTGGGCTGTTTTGCTAGTAATGTCGGTAATGGGTCTGTCTTAGAAGCGGAGCTGATGGGACTAATTATAGCTATGGAATTTGCTGTCAGTAATCATTGGAACCGTTTGTGGCTGGAATGCAACTCTTCTAGTGCAGTGCATACATTCAAAAATCCGACTCTCATTCCTATCCGGCTGAGGAACCGCTGGCATAACTGTTTGCAGCAAGGTATGACGGTAATTTGTTCTCATGTCTTCCGAGAAGGAAACTATTGTGCAGATAAGCTGGCGTCTTTGGGTCATGATGTGACGGATAATACTTGGTACACCACCATGCCATCCTCTTTGGCAGCTCATTTTTCTAGGGACAGAAATGGGTTGCCTAATTACCGTTTCCCTTAGCTCTCTGCTTTTTTCTGCTTTCGTCTTCTTGTTTCCGAGGGTATTGGCCTAGTCCCCCCTCTTGTTTATATTTTTCCCCCTTTTTTATTAATATTACGTATTGGAAAGGCGGTAGAGGATGGGGGTCTCTTTAGGGTGCCAACCTAGTTGGGATGCTTCAGTTTCCCCTTGATGCCTCACCTTTCTCTTGGCCTTATCAAAAAAAAAAAAGTATTCTTTGTTACAAATTTATATATATGATGCCCCCACTATCCAATATTTCTGGCTCCGCCACTGCATGTACATCAACCTTAAAGAAAAAGCCAAATGTGGGAGATCACATTTTTGAATGGAAATCAAACATGTACATACCAAAAATGTCATCATTTGAAAAATTATTCATGCTTATGAAAATACTTGTAACATCTAGGAAAATACCTTTCGACAAAAATCCTTAATATGAACCAATGGTTAGTCATACATAAAGTTCTACAACCACATACACAAATAATAGTAAACTCAACACATCTCATATCATTTATCTCATTCTACTACTTGTACATAGACCACATCATCTCTTTGTTGCGGTGAACATTGCGCTACTCAAAATGGGTGCTTGACCTATAAACTGCATTCTCTCTTCGTTGAAGCGATCAATATCGATGTCAAAATACTATGAGTAACACATGATAACAAACCTTGTTTGTGTTTTGAAAGGAACACAAAAATTTCTAATCATGGTGTTGGTTTTGTTGTAATTTTAGGGTTTTATTTTATTTCAAAAGTTAATGCAATTAAATATTATTATTTCAGCACATTTACTTGTGTATTGAGTCAAATGCAGTTACATTTTATTCCTAACATTCACAATTTAGTAGCTATTATTAAGGCTTTAGTTTTGCATTACAAAGACACTACTTGCTTTGAAAAATCCTTTTTACGAGAAGGAACAGGAGTTAAGCTTTTTTCTTTTCTAGCCTTTGATCAGTAGCAACATGAACAACTCTACTCTAAAATATAGCTTTCTCTCCTCCCAAATATTTTCATTTTGGGTTGCATCTCCTTTGTTTATCAGTTTCAAACCGTTCTGTCACCTCTATGTGATTCATATCAGGAAAGAACATATTGTATCATGCGAGGATATGCGCTTATGAGGTGGATAAATCCTTAAGGACAGTGACTTTGTCACGCCTCATGTTATATAATGCTTTACTGTTTGGCAGGTTATCACTTTTTACGGTTTCGTGTTTGTTCACTTCGATTTTGCCGACTTCAAATCACCGCAATTTTAAGAACAAATAAGTTTATTGTCCTCTATTTTACTTGTATTTTATTGATGCTTATATTTATATATGTTGATTATTATTTAGAGATAATTATCATGACTAATTTTTACTAGAGGTTCAAACAACACATCTCGGAATGGGTTAACTGTTTGCGGAGAGGACACCAAATAGAAGCAATGACATTGAGAAGCAGCTACAAAAGGCCAACACCCACTGAATTCACCAATTTACTCAACATCACTCATATATTTTTTTAATTAATTTGTTAATATACATCAAAGACAAAACAAAATATATTGTAAATGTCTTCTATTTTTTTTTTTTTTTTAAACTCGGTAAGAGGTTTGTGTAAATTTAGTTTACGTATGTATAATTACTCACTATAAAAGGTTAGGTTAGTGTAAATTCAGTTTACGTATGTACAATTACTCTCACTATGA
>Ga0228711_1007588_pt1 | contig 15636 bp, 11 predicted proteins | sample MedpolnodulmetaG_2_FD_177996 | JGI IMG/M metagenome (GOLD analysis project Ga0228711, IMG submission 177996) | Root nodule microbial communities from Medicago polymorpha collected in Santa Monica, California, United States - brown nodules | ecosystem: Host-associated > Plants > Roots > Nodule...
ATTTCTTTTAACAACAAAAGAGAATTATATAATCCCATAAAAAAAGAGAATTATATAAATATAATGAAATGAGAAAGAGGGGCAGTACCACGAATACTCCAACCCAAAATAAAAGAAAAACAAAAGGACCTAATGAATACAAGTAAAGGATTGATGTACAGTTCGTTAAACAAAGATTCCCTTGGCTCTATTTGAGAAGGGATTTGGATCATCTTATTCCCCCTCTCTTAAATCTCTATATGTTTTTTTTTTAATACGGTGACAATTTTAAGATCCAATATGAGAGAGTGTTATAAGTAATTAGTAGGTAGTTAATTAGGCTTAAGTTGAGTATGAATAAGTGGTCCATTATGATTAAATAATAAGAGGTTTATTATGGTTGAATACTTGAATGTTCTCTTTATTTGTATATAAAGGGGAATTTTTAGGAGTTCTTGGGTATGACGGAGTAAGTTTTTTAGAGACATAGTAGGATTCCTCACTAAATTGTGTTGAGTTTTGCCCTAAGTTGTTAGAGAAACCTTTTAGCACTATTATTGTTACTATAAACTAGACCATCGACCCGTGCTCCGCACGGGTTCTAACAGCTAAATCATATGCAAATAAGTTACACATTGTATACTATGTCAATATGAATAAGTCAATTTATTACACTTTAACAATGTACTTGATATTTCATATGATGTGAAATACTTTATATTAATCGCATCATGGTTACATTAGGTATGTCGCTAGTTGCTATTAGTTACAATACATCAATATAAAAAAAGTTGATCATATATTTTACACAAACTATACGACATTACGAAATACTTCTCTATATACGACATTAGAAGTCACGTCGGTATCTTCACAATCTTCATTGGTAATAAGTATCTTCAACCTATTTCTGGAAGTAACTCTCAAAATTGCAACATAAAGCCGACCATGTGAAAACACAACACTTGGCAAATTAAAATGAGAGATATCCCACATGGCCAAACTCCTCTGAGGATTCAATCTAGATCACCGACCCGTGCACATACGTGAATAAGTTACGCAATATCTACTATGTCTATATGAATAAGTTAATTGATTAGATTGAATCAATGTAGGTCATAGTTCATATGATGGGAAATATGATAAATTAGTCGCATCATGGTGACATTAGAAATGTAGTTTGTTGCCATCATTAAAACACAATACATTAAAATTATCCTACAAAGCATATATCTAACACAAACTATCATCCGTTACGAAATACTTCTCTATATACGACATTTGAAGTCACATTGGTATCTCGACCATCTTCATCTATTATAAACATCTTCAATCCATCTCTAGAAGTAACTTTTGAAATTGCAACATATAATTGACCATGTGAAAACACAACACTTGGCAAATATATCCCAACATTCTTTAAAGAATGTCCGTTGAAACTTGAAAGGAATCCTGACGTCATAAGGTTTAATAAATAATCTTGGTATAAAAACTTTCACGCGTATATTACTTTCAGATATGACATTCCCTTAGAGCACAAATTTACCCATTTTGGTTATTATTGGTATTGCATCATTGCATAATCTTAATCTTTAATCGCATCACCATCCATGTTTCGTGAAAGCGGCGAATCATGACTCAAATAAATTTTTGCTTCATCTAGAATCAAATCCAACATATAACTATTTATTTGATCAACAATTGAATTCTTTAGAGCTAATATGGCCTTATCTTGGAAATAAGTTATATCACTCATGCTTAGAGCTGTCAAAATGGGCCAAGCCCACCGGTCTAACCCTCCAGCCCTCTAGTTTAGTATGGGCCAGGCCGTAAAAAAAGCATGAAAAAATGACCCTGTCTTTTTGGGCCAGCCCATCGGGCCTCCATTTTACATGGGCCAGGTTGGGCCACATGGCTTGTGGGCCGGCCTTTTAAAAAAAAATAGTTTACAAATAGTTTTATTAGGTAAGACTAAATTATTTTATTATGTAATATTGAATTTTGTTGTCTTTGTGAGTTGTGATAAATACTATACTTTTGCATTGGTTCTTTTGTGCTAATTATCCTTATGGATGTTGATTTAATAGATATTTTATATAATATTTAACTAAGTTTAGGAAGACATGTGATTTATTTGATGTATAATAATTTATGTAATATGTTTCTATTATAAAAAAATATGTGATATGTATCTTTATTGTTCATTGCATCGATTTTTTTTCCAAAAAAATAAAACAATACATTTAGAAATATGGGTCAGGCTGGCCCATCGGGCCGTGTAGCCTACTACTAATTGGGTTGGGCTCAATTTTAATAGCCCATGAATCAAGTGCGCCGACCCACTCCGACCCATTTATATGAGCAAGCCCATTGGGCTGAGGTGGCCTGGGCCGGTCCGGCCCATTTGACAGCTCTACTCATGCTTTCTAATATCTTTGGATAAGTGCTCTCAACAATTGATGCAAATGAATCGTCATTACTTGATATAAGTAAATCAGATGGAATATCAAGTCATATACCAACGTCATTGTTTTCGCCAATTGTCCCATCACCAATACCCAAGACCCAATCAGAAAACAATTTTCTTTCTAAAATATCTGAATCTGATGCACCATTTAGAAGTATCATATTTTTTTGTTAGCGTAAGAACCTCATAAAAATTCCAAAGATACCAAGAATTAATAGTAGAATGGAGAACTTGTTTTTTTTAGAAAGAATATATTTGAATGAACAACTTATTAAATGCGTCGCACGAGTCTTCTCGACTATAATAAAGACAATAGGTAATTTTTGACCCTTGTGATGTACGGGTCTATCAATAAACACAAATAAGATTATTAGAGATACAATATCACACTAAGGTCAAACTTGACTCCAAAGTTTCAGACATACTATAAATATAATCCTGAGAACCTTGTGTATACCATATAACCAGCTAAAAATTCCTTTAAAAAAAAAAATCCAGCTACAAATCGAAGAGTAACACTATAGTTCACTAAAGAGACCAACATAATTCATCCTGGTAATCAGCTTCAATTGCATTAGCAGGTTGCATAGTTATATCTTGATTATGTCTTATAGCATATCCATGAACCCTCAAATTAATTCTTGTTTTGTCCTTGCCATAACAATAACTTAAATATTGAGACATAGAACCAATTTATATACGCAAAATATATCCTGTCCTTTTGAAGGAATTTCGGGTTAAAATCCTGACATTAGAGACCTAAAGTCCTTCCATTATTTAAATTCAAAATAATTAGGCATAAAACAATCATAATTAATCATTCTTTTGGAGCATATATATATCTTGATTCCATTTATGAAATTAACAATCCACATATTCATCCAGTTAAGCCAACCCAAAAATGTTGTGCTTGATTTCTAGGCAAGTTGAAATTTTCTAAAAAAATATGAGAAGACAAAAACTTTCATCAAATTGGAACAACAATCAAATTGATCTTCAAATATTAAATCATTGGCTAGATCAATAGTAGTTGATGCATTCAACTATACCAGAGTATTCCTATTTGTATTATTCACCAATATGCACCATCAAGAATACCTCCAAACATCAATTTTAACTAGAAACCTTACAATTAAACACACACAAAATCAAAGTATAAATAAAGTTAATTTACATTGTAGACCAAATGCATCTAGAGTTGAGGGAAGTATTACAAAGTACACATGATTTATAAATCAATCATCATATTATAATAAATATATTAGATTTTTAATAATTTTTTGAAGTTTTTTTTTCATCCATACTGTACTCATCATTATCATGAGTTGCAACTGTTTCTATGAGGGGGGAAATTAAAATCAAAATTAGACATAAGAGATATTATAAAAAGAAAGAACTAAAACATAATTAAAAGCACTAAACTTAATAATATTCATCAAAAGAGAAAAACCTTTAACTGCAACTGTGTCCCAACGGAGGATTCAATCTAGATCACAGTTGCCAAACTCCTAAGAGGATTCAATTACTATATAGAGAGCCAGGATCATTATTTAGGTATGCATGGGAAAACAAAGGGTAGTAATAATGAATCATTAAGTTAAGTAGTTGGCAACACAAAGGTCACTTTAGTAATGACATGTGCATATAGGAGGGAAATTCAAATTTGAAAATTTTAAAAAAGCAATTAATGAGGTACCGAAAGCTTGAAATACACACCTAGGTTTGGTGCTAGGGAGGGAAACTAACAAAGCTATTAGGGTTAAGTATTTACTTGACCTAATAAGCTTTTATAGTAAGTATGATATGATAAAGCACCATATTTTTCTTAATTATATTCAGTTTCTTCATCTTGCTTCTGTTGTTTAATTATAAGATCTCTTGGTTCCTATCAAATTCTCGTAATATCTCTCTCTCTCTCTCTCTCTCTCTCTCTCTCTCTCTCTCTCTCTCTCTCTCTCTTCGTTAAAACATAAAAATAAAATCAAGAGAGAGAGAGGTATGCTAGAGAGAGAGAGAGAGAGATAAAGAGTTAGGAAATGGAAGGGAATGATCTAATTTGGTTAAGAAGACGTAACTTTGATGTGTTCAACTAGACATTTCAACAAAACCCATACCCGTGGTTACCCGCCCGAACCAAACCCAATTTGACGTGTTTTCCCCGTTTTGACTGGGTTTGGGTTTTCCCGATTTCAAAACACGGGTATGGGACGGGTAATGGGTATATAACCCGTACCGAATGTAGAAAATTACATTATGTTGATATGCCATATTATTTTGTTTGATAATTGCCGTGTTATAAAAACTACCATCGATATTTAAAGGAGCAACTAAATCAACCAGTCTAACAAATAATAAAGTGAGCATATTGTTGGATAATGCATTACAACATTTCTCTAGGAGTTGCAAAAAAACTTCTATTTTTTATTAAAAAAAATTATTCAATGCGGGGACGGGGATGGGGATGCGGTTTAATTTCTCATCCCCATTGGGTATGGGTATGGTAACGGATAAGTATATGAGAATTGGGTATGTGGACGGGGAATGTAAAATCCGTCCCCACCTCGCCTCATTGCCATGCCTGTGTTGAACTGGTTCCACGCATTAGGTATGGGTCTCATATGAGTTTGTCTCACTTAGACGATTGTTTGACGGGGTTTTAGTATGTGTTTCACTTTGGTGGAGTGTTATCTCTCTGATTGGAGTTGATCCAAATTCTACCCCATATTGATTCTCATAGGGTGTGGTTATAAAGTGACAAGTAATGGCTTAACTACCTCTTTTGTAATGACCCCTGGGTGGGCCAGTTTCTCTGAGTAGCCAATTCTAGAGACTTTTTCATGTTTTGGACCAATGTGGATCATTGATTGGTAAAATGGGTTATTGGGATGGGGATGTCAAGGTCTAGGACCTTACATACTAGGATATGTTTGTTTGTTTGTTAAGGAGCACACATTATTGGATAATTCAGTCATGATGTTCAATGGGATCACTCTCCCCCATGTTGAGGATTTCTGGTTTGTGGAAACACAAAAAAATAAAATTATTCGCTAGAAGTTTAGAGCTTGGTTAGGGTTATGGACAGTTGAGCTCCTTTGAAGATGGATTCTTACTCGTCAATATTCTTGTGGATGCTAATGGTACTTCATGTGTTTTATTGTGGTTTTTACAGTGGAGTCAAATTGTCATTTATTTGTTACATGTGAATTTGATTTGAAGGTGTGGTGTATAACTTTTAGGTTAGGGTGAATTTTAGTGTTACCTTCCGATGTTGTTAGTTTGTTTGCTAGTTCTTAGGCTCTTGGGGGTAGGGGTAGGGATAGGCTATAAGATTGATTTCTGTTTGGTATTTGATTGTGTGGTTCATTTGGAAGTTAATGAATGACATTGTTTTCTTTGGGAAGACCACCATTATTGATCTATTGGTAAATATGACTAATTTCTCTTGTGGAAACTGTTTTTTGGTGGGGCGCATGGGCATCCCTTAACAAACTAAGAGTGGGTGATAAAACATGTTATGTGTTGAGGGGGATAGTGGTCTATGGAGGAATCCTAGCCAAGTCAGTTTGTGTTTTGGGCGATGGGTTGGTTGTTTATGGTTTTCCCTCTTAAGTTTGCACTTCATTCAAGTCTACGTACTTGAGTTAATTTTGGGGAGCGTTTATGGTCTTTGTGTCTCCTACTACTTTTATTTTCCCTAGTGGTTATTTTTTTTGCTTCATTTCTCTTTTTTTTTATTTTTTATTTTATTGTGAATTTGTTGTTATTTTCGAGTGATGACAATCCATCATACCATGTTTTTAAGATCCTTTAGGACTCATTTTACAACCCTTTGAGTCATTTTTAGGTTTGTTTTTGTAGATTTAGCAAGAAGTGAGGAAATTAGCATTGTGATGAAAATATGCAAAGAAGGCCTTAAACCCGGCTAATATTCACCCTAACTAGAAAACCTCGCAGTCGAGATATGCTTTTTAAAAGAGAAGTCAAGTTTTCTTTTCCCTACAAAACTGGGTTGTCCTTGTCTAGTCATTTGTGAAAACAAAAGATTAGTCTCATTGTTCCTTGCCTCGATGAAGTTGTCAATGACCTTAGTCATATTTATCCCATTATTACTGGTATTATTTCTAATTATAGGTTGGCCATATGAAAGGTTAGTTACATTATTAATATAAGGGGTAATAGTTATTTTGGTCTTTGAATGTGAATGTGTAATGAGTAGTCACAATATTCTCTCAATGTATCGAAATTTCAAAATAGTCTCTAATTGTGCACTATGTTAGTCAAAATAGTCATTTACATTAAAAGATTTCGTTAATATTGTCATATTAGTCCCTCAATATACTTGTTTATTGTCATATCAGTCCCTATAAATACGTACTTAATGTCCCTCTGTGAAAAAAGTTAATGTGGACATTGAAGGACTATTTCTACATTTAAGATTATTTTGACTAACGAAGTGCATAATTAATGACTATTTAAAATTTTAATACATTGAAGAACTATCATAAGTACTTGTTATAGATCCTGGAACTAAAATGACTACTACCTCTTAGTATAATTAGGGGGCATTCTAAAAAAGGCTATGCTAAATGGTGACCTAGTAATTGATGTTGAAGCGATATTTTTGGCAAAACTTGAATTAAATTGTTACCTAAAAGTTATATTTCCTGCATTTTGTTGAACTGTGAATTCTTGTGGCATATCAATAGATGCCATCAAATCACAGGTATGGACACATTTATATTCTGAACATGTCTACCCAAATTTTCATTGTTTCCGGTGGAAGTAACCGCTCTAGCAGTCTCATCTATAACCTCAAGAACCGTTGTTAAATTTTTGGGAACGAAGAACCGGTATTTACAGTGCTATATTTTATTTTACTAAGGATATTATTTGAATTATGATCGACACCGTTCCTTAATTAGAGATAAAATGACATCTCTTAAGGTCATTTGCAATGATGAGTGTTTTACCTATTTAACACCATATTAAATAGGCACTCTCATGGTGAAGTATAATATTTGGGTGTCTATGGAGAATGATAGCTATGGAAGCACTCTCTCTTCACTTTTTGTGGACCCTATTTAGTAAATCATAATGAATTAAATAACTTTTTGTTGAAATCTAATGATATAAAATTATTTATGGAACCAATTTAGTAATTTCTTTTGTGATGTTGGATTGGAGAAAATTGGTGCTTATTAAGTACTATTGTAAAATGAATGTGGACAAAGATATCCCATTTACGCACTTAAATCAGAGTGCTTTGTTGTGGATGATCTTAAGTATGAAATTTAGATGATTTTAAATGTACAAGTACTCAAAAAAAGTCCATCCAGCGTGCTAATTTGTTGCATTTACCTTTATTATTTCAATAGGAATCTATCAACAACATCAAATGAAATGTTTTGTGTGTGATCTTAAGCGCATTTAATGAATAGGAAGGAGTTTGGATATTTTTAAAGCTTATAGATTAGGCACTGGATTTGACAATGTCGATGCACTTGTTTTTTTGGAAACAAAGAACTATTAGTAGTTTTAATGCATAAAATCAAGTGATTTGAGTTTAACACATTTTTGCATGTGAAAAAAAAATCATGAAATTGAGAATGTAAAAGGTGTGAAAATGGACTGAAAGACGTAAGTTGTAGAAAATAAAATGACAAAAACTTAAGTGCAAGAATTGTAATTGATTTTCAATTATGTTCCATCTTCTTTGTACTCTTTGTTTATGAATGAAATGATTTAGTTTGCCTTTGCTAAAAAAAAAAAAGAATTGTAAATGATTTTGAATACTAAATTGCAATGAAATCAAAGTGCATAAATGTAAAGGAAAACATATAAATTGTAGAAAAAATTGAAGAAAAATATCATTCGCACGAAAGAGGGTTTGAATTGTGACAATTTTAAAAATTATAGTTGGTTCTCAATATTTGAGAAGAGATTCAGATTTGTGAATTTGAAGTATGTATCAAAATTATAGGGATACAATAGATAACACAAGCAAGTTATTATGGTTCATCAAAACTGAGCTAGTCTAGTTCTCATAGTATGTGAGATTATCCAATATAGTGCTTGAGATACCCTCTCAACGTAGCTTTCTCTTCTTTTTCTTGTCCACATGACCTTACAAGTTTTGTACAACCTCTTCAGACTTTTGCAAGCACACAATACATCTTTAAAGCCCGAAATAGGATTCGTGATGCCTTAACAACTAATTAAAAGAGTTGTTTGTTTTCTTGGTCTAATGATAGTGATCAATTTTATCTCACAGTGACCTTTCTTGTCTCACAAGGTTCAATCTGATCTTACTATATTAGTGGATCTGAAATTCAAATATACTTTGTAAGATATTGCAAGGATATGTGTAGACTTGAGTGTTTTGCAATTGCTTTATATCACTGATTTCCAACTTTGAAGATGAATCTGATTTTTTTTTTCTTTCAAGCAAACTGATCTTTTATGTTCTGATCTAATGTATGAATTTTTTCACAAAAAGATTTTGGTGAGATGTGTGAGATGATTTCTCATTTGAATTATGATTCCTTTTATAGAGAATATCTTGATCTCATTTTGAAGTACTTTCTTATCAATACGAAGTCCTTCTTAGCACTTCCTTATGTTGAGATTCATGTTTTTTGGATATTTTTGATTTGTATATTTGTAATATCTTGTTCTAAAGAACACTCAAAAAAAACTCGTGAGAAAACAAAACATATCAAAATCATTATGATCTTATGGTTCAAATAAGTTTGTCATCATTAAAACATCAACTTAAAATGGATTTTGTGATTTTCCTCGACAAAAGTAAATTGACATTAGAGTAAATTTGACAAGAAAAGTAATTACAAACTTAATCAAATGCAGAAAATTGACAATCATTTAGAGTTAAATGTGATTTTTAAAACACATTAAGCAACCCTTATTAGTCTTCGACCCCTTATAAAAAAAAAATCCAATATACCACTGGTATGCATGTTTGTGACGTATTCTAGGCCTAATTTTAGTCTTAAACAAAACTTGTTCTTGAAGAGTTGGCTTGTGATCGATAAAGTGTTTTTGCTATTGTACATGCTATGTGTTGACATGACACTCTCCTTGGTTTGCAATGGTGTCGAGCATGACTTATCATCCATTTTGCACTACTTTGTATTGTACATCCGATCAACCATTTTGCATTTGAATTTTATTGGTAAAAATACAAATACAATTTAATTTATCCCTTTAACAACTTTTGAAACATATCAAATATTGGAGCAGCCCTCACAGCAATAAATTCATTAAGATAAATTGAGTTGGCAACGACCACCCAATAGCTTTGTAAAGTGTAATGTTGATGCTTCATTTTCGAGGTATCACAATAGAATGGGTGTTAAAACGTGTCTAAGAGATGAATTTGACATATTTATGAGAGCTAAAACTATATGGTTGCAACCGATTATGTCAGCTAATATAGGAGAAGCTTTAGGATTACTAGTAACAAATGGGTAAGAGACTTAGAGTTTAAGAAAGTTATTTTCTGCTTAGATTCAAAAGTAATAGTAGACTCATTCAACACACGTGTTCAAAATGACACAGAGATTGGTTCCATCTTAGTTAGGTGTGGAGTTAATTTATCTGATATTTTTAATAGCTCTTATATCGAGTTTTCTATGAGAGAGAATAATATGGTTGTTCATAATCTTCCAAAGATGGTCATAGGTAACGTCTACTCTCATATATATTTTGACATACCTGGTTATAGTAGTATGTGGATATTCAAATGTTTTATTCAAATATATATTTTGACATGCCTCATATATATTTTGACATACGTGATTATAGTAGTATGTAGCCATAGGTAACGTCTATTCAAATGCATATTTATTAACTTGGATCTTCATGTTTTTTATTGGTCTAAGTTAGCAAATATATACACACACTTTTATAGTTGTTTAATTCAAAATCAACTAGGGTAAAACTTTATTGAAGTTGTACAACGCTACTCTCATTATCTTTGTTTAGAATAGAACAAAATAGCTCGCTATGCCAATAATTGAGAGAAAATGATTACATCTCACAACTTATCGTCCTTTTTTTGCTATTTGATTAATCTGTAGGTGAAATCCCACAAAATGTTTTCGAATATGAACAAAGAGATATCAACATCATGATCCAATTGACTCTCAATCACTGCTTAAATTATTCTATTAAGATGGTGAATCTTTAATTACAAGGCTATTCATATGAAGTGGGTAATCCATGTTTACCCGTATCATCACCCATATCCAAGAGAGATTTTGATGGGTTAAAACAATAATAAATGCACTAGTTAAAGTTTGGTATAACAAAATAATTGAGATTTGCAAACTAGGACAATCATCATCTTTAATATGCAATGACATAGACAAACTTAAATGGCTTCCAACAAGTAAATGTGCCAATGTTTTATTCCTTTATTTTATTAACATTATCAACTTTTTTTATTCTCGTACTTTTTTGCTTTCTTGTAATGATGCAAGATCACGTATCAACATCAGTGTCTTTTTTTTCTTCAATATTTGGCCCATTATGAATCATTTAATTAACCTTTGATGGAGAAAGGACTTACTTTTCCTTTGTATTTTATCCTAACTTAATTATTTCTTTTACCTATAAGGATCAGCCTATTAGCATTTAGATGAAATAGTAACAATCTTCTCTTTAGGATTAACTAATAATTTTGATTTTGAATTAAACCCTACGAAAATACAATACTATTAAAAGTTTTGAGGGTCAACTTTATCACTTTGTTCTATCCGGATTGAAAAACTAACCTCTTATCTTTCATGATATATAATTAAATATCATTTATAAAAACAAGAACCTAAAAGAAAAGAATCGAGGTTATTTTATTTATGTTTTCATCTTCGTTGAAATAAATTGTTTCAATGATTTAATTTTATGTATACCGTGAGTGTAAAAAAGTTGCACTGTCAATGAAACAAAACCGTTAAATTATTATAAGTATTTGACTTTAATTATAATTGATTTTAAAGTTCCATATATGATTGATTGTGATTTATTTTTAATGTAAAACTTTATACAATAATAGTGTATAAAATTAAACTATTGTTTCAAAATAATTTATTCCTTGTACATGTGTGGAAACTGTCTCCCATGAATTATGAATGCTTTAATTTTAGAGAAAGATTCAGTACAACTATTTATGCCCTATAATTCATCATATCAATGAAATGTTCCGAAAGGGATAATAATTCCTTGACCATTATTTTTATCCTCAAAATAAATAATTAGATAAAATTAAGGGAGGGATGGTTTACCTCGTGTTAAAAGAATTCCTGAGTTAAAATATACATCAATGACTAATTAGATAGTCTTTTTTTGTGGTGACCGGAGTTTGAATCCAAGACTTTGCATAAATTATGCATTGTCTCTACTAATTGAGTTTAGCTCACAAAGACACCAATTAGATAGTCTATCACAATTGGTCAAACTCTGCTAACTTTTTTAATGATGACATGCTATTTGATTTGGCAAAGAGCAAAGTGATAAGAATTTTGAAAGTTTAATTCACATTCCAAACAAAAAGAACAAACTTTTATTATTAATTGTCTTGTTGATCTATTCAGCATAATAAAATTATGTGTATGGCTTTCCTTATCACTCACTATGATTTAATACCTATATTTTGTTTGTGTGAGCCATGAACTCTAAATGAATTATTTTGTATGGCTTTCCTTAAAGGCATACTTTTGAACCTCACATTTTAATGTTAAATGGTCTATAAGCACTTTTTAAAGAACTTGGTTGAAAAGATAGATGACAGTGTAAATATTCTATGACTTAAATGATCAATTTGTAACAAAAAAAAACTTAAAAGACTAATTGGTAACAAAAAAAAAACTTAAAATGACTAATCTATTATAAATATATAACTTAAATGACCGCGGGAGGTATTTGGCCAAAAAGGTCAAATACCATTTGACAAAGACAGACTATTTTGAAACATTGTCAAAAGTTTCTCAATTAGACTCATGTTTCTATTTTTTTTCTTCACATGACGAGGGACTTAATTGAGAAACTTTTGACAAAAATAGGGACTATTTTGAATTGAGAAACTTTTGACAAAAACAAGACTATTTTAAAATATTAAATAGAGTCAGGGACTAATTTGGGAATCACTTACAAATACAGGGACCAAATTGGTGCTTTATTCAAATAATGGCATTGATCACCTTATCATTCGTCCCAATCTTCTCCGCGGGTGTTAGATGCGCTAACATAAGCGCCTCACCCTTCAAAGCGTCAACACACTTATGTTGGATTAGCCCTCATCTTTATCTTCCACAACCCAATATCGTTGCTTTTGGTAAACTTCTCAATGTGTCACTTGGCACCCATGGTGCTCTCTCAAAGATTTGTTCTGATTACCCACTGTGGACGTCAATTATTGTGAATTTGTTTAGAGTAAATTGATGGCCACCCAAACAAAAGAAACACAATAATTCTTTTGAAGAAAAACACACAATATTGTTTACTTAGTTCATACCAATAATGGCATACTATGGGGAAGAGAACAACTATCCGTTCCACTAAATAAGAGAGTAACTTTACACGAAGATTTCAAAAAGAATTATAAGAATCATTCTTCAAACTTAATTCTACCTTTTTTTGATTTTCAAACTTAATTCTTCCTTTTTTAAATCTCTACTTGTGACCAAGAGACTCACCAAGAGACTCAGTGTTTTAGTATTCTTCAAGGTCTCAAGGTCTTAGTTAGTGATCTTAGTTGGCCTAGTAGTTGGCTCGTGATCTTAGTTTGTTCCTCTCAAGGTCTCAGGTTCGATTCCCTCTGTTACCAATTTCGGTTGGCATGTCCATACAAAACTTTGTTTTGGCTTTAAATTAGACCCGCAAGTGGGCGGTGAGATTAATCCCTCAATTTAGCCAATTGTTAGATCGGTTTTCAATAAAAAATAAAAAAGACGCAAGAAAGAACCGTTTATGCGAATTGTTCTCCTTCGTGTGGAATAGAGAGGGTAATTCAAGATATGCATTAACAATGATGTGTTTTTTGTTTCGAAGACATTAGTCGATTAACCATCTTTTCATGCAATGAATTAAAGTGAGAGATGTCTTTGAATATGGTGTTTGTCTGGTTGCAGCACGATTTTGATCAAGGAGAATTAGAAGTACTGATGCACTCAGTGGCGGAGCCACTTGTGTGTGAGGGGATGCACATGCATCTCTTGGTTTTTTAAATTTCCATCAAATAATATGGTTTTTTTTTATACATTTGCATATCTTGAAATTGTATTCATGCACCTCCTAAGACTCTTACATCAAACTTTGTTGACACACTCTACTTTTTAAGTCTTAAACATTGATGATGTTGTTATAGATGGCAGTCATACCTTGTTACTTTCACATGTTGACTTTGTTATTTTTATTTAATATTTGTAATCTGTAATGTAACTACATTTTTTTAATTAATATAGGTGATTGGTGTTTCATTGTGAAGTATTTTTTCAACAAAACGTAAAAAGAACCCAGGGAATTAACTAGACTCGAATAACCACTACTAGGAAAAGCAAAATTAGGGAGGAAAATTAGTGATAGAAAAAATAAAATTCCTCTCAAATTACTTGGTCGCAACGTTTAGTGACGAAATTAGAAAGGGATCTTACGTTTTCTCGCTCTAAATTTTCCTCACTAATTTTTGTTTTTTAGTAGTGAACTTATTTGTAATCCTTAATTAATTAACTAAGCCGCATTACCATTTAGCTGTTTGTTAAATTCAATCCTATAAAATTCATGGGATTAACTAAGTTTTTCGTTTTTAAAAATATTGTGAATTTTAATTTTAGTTTCTAAAAAAAATAAAACGAAATGTTTTTTGTTCTCACAATTTTTATTTTGTTTTATTTTTTGTTTCTAATAGAATAATTTTGACACGTCTTTGAGATTTCTTGAGTATAAAATGGACATATATATGTTACAAAAAAATTTGGTAAGACACGAGCTTACACGAGACATATATCTTCACACATAAAGACATAATTGAAGATTTAAAATTTTGCATCTCCTAAGGCAGCGTCCAGGCTACGCCACTGGATGCACCTTTCAAAATTTAGATCTTCATTTATTGGGAGAAAAAAAGTGGCACGGTTAATACAGTTAACAACCGCTTTGGAGCGAAATGCATTTTTTATTTATTTGGAAGATGGTGAATATTTTTTCTTGGTTTGGTAATAGGGATTAGAGAAATAAGATAAGAATATAGTATTTAAAATGTATGATTGCCTTGCATTATAATGAATTTTGAGTACCCTTAATACTCGCATTATTGTAGTTTGCTTGTATGAAAAGAAAAACCAATGAAATAATGTTTGTTCTCTCCCTTCTCAACATCTCAAACCATTGTTACCAAAAAACACATCTTAAACCATTACTTTTATTGTCACTATAACTGCATTCTCATTTTCATTGTCATTATATATAAGTGAGATGTTAAATTTCAAAAGGTATTGTATATATATAACTTCCAGAAATTAACTTTTGAATAAGAGTACTTTACATATAAAAATCAACTCATGGGATGTGTTAAATGTAGAAGGTGCGAATAGCAACTCCTTCTTATCAAACATATTCGGTTCAGAACCAAGAATAGCCCAATAAAGGATCTATACACGAATTCTACTCTTTACCCAAAACGTTTTGCTCATTCCCAAAGTAAATCACGGATATACCCCTACGTCAGTTAACTTACGCAACGTGAGTTAACTCACGTCAATTATGAGGTAAACGCGACTTAAATCACGTTGCGTGAGTTAACTCACGCTACGTAACTTAAGCCAGTTAAGAGCAACACAACAACCCTCATTTCCCAACTTCTCCAAAACACGAAAATTCCACCCCAAAAATCGAAATTCATCATTCTTGCGCCATTCAAAGTCAAAATCGTCCACAACATCAAGTAATTGATGATTATCCTACTTCTTTGCATTATTTTGGTTGAAATTTTCGAATTTTTCAAGAAATTGAACATTTTTAGGTTTTTTAAAATTTTGCTTGCATTTTAAAAATTATGATTGTTAGTGATGATTTAACTTAGGAATTGTTGTTTAGATGTTGTTTAGGGTACAATGTGGTAGTTAAGGGTTTAGAAATTGTTAGATTACATAGTTGTTTGAAAATTGCACACTACGTGT
>Ga0228711_1007589_pt1 | contig 15634 bp, 5 predicted proteins | sample MedpolnodulmetaG_2_FD_177996 | JGI IMG/M metagenome (GOLD analysis project Ga0228711, IMG submission 177996) | Root nodule microbial communities from Medicago polymorpha collected in Santa Monica, California, United States - brown nodules | ecosystem: Host-associated > Plants > Roots > Nodule...
TTTGATTAAATTGTTCAACCGATTAACTCAACTGTTAAATGTAAAGTTCTAATCATACAAATTATTATCCATGGATGAATGCAGAGTGGAGATCAAAATGGTCTTGATGGGTCATATCTTGATTGCTACATGAGTGAACACCAAGATGTTTCCGGCGAAGACGTGCAAAGACATGTTGCTCGCATGATTTCAAATGAATGGAAATGTCTCAATCAAGAAATTCTGGTCGCAAATAAGTTTTCATCATCATTTTCCAATTTTTGTCTCAATGCTGCAAGAATGGTTCCCCTCATGTACCACTATAAGAGCAACCCAAGCCTCTCTAATCTCCAGGAACATGTCAAGTCATTGATTAATGTTGGTGTTGGATGCAATTAGTACAGTTTCAAATATTGTAATCTGTTGTTTATGTACAACATATTCATTTGTAATTTCAGTTAGGCATTATTTGTAATTTAAGTTATTTCATTAATATATTGTATTATCCGGATCTACTTTTGGGACTGTGTACTATAATGAAACTATATGCTTTGCAATTTGGACGTTCTTAATCTTATAGCTAACTACACCAATGGTAGCAATAAGTAGGTCAAAAAGGTAATCATGAGGAAAATAAGAAGGGGATAAGGAAAATGCAAATGGACATTCACCCTGTCATCTACATAAATAAATTCGAAAATAATGAAGGACAAAAAAAAGCTCTTAATTTAATAAATAAATAAAACAATTTATACGTTTTATACTATATATATATATATATGGCTACTAATTTACACCCACTTAAAAACAGTAAGGTGTAAGTTAGTAACTTATACCCACTTGATTATATACACTCATTTTTATAAGTTTTATCAAATTGTTTACACTCACCTCACTAATTTACACTCACTTCATCATTCAAAATGTTGTTTATGCCTTCAATTTGAGATTCTGAGAAAACTCATAATCGTGACACGATTATGAGTGGCGTGACACGATTTTATTGGCAAAACTCATGGTTCCTGCTGAAGGCAAAATCGTGGCACGATTTGTACAAGCGTGACGTGATTGTTGGATAAGGTTGTCGTACCTTGGGTCCTACGCTTCAACTGTGGCGCGATTTTCATAGGCGCGGTGCGATTTTGTCTGTCACCGTGTACTATTTAAGTGTTTCGGCTCAATTTTTGAAGGGGGAGGAGAGAGAACTTCAAGAGAAGAAAACTTGGAAAATCAAAGGAGGTAACTTTAGGGTTTAAGGACTTTGATTAGAGTTCTCTTGGGTTGGGAAACATTGTAAACACCTTGGGTGAGTGAAAATCATTGAGTGTCTTGTTCATTGGTGAGATTGGGAAAATGGGTAGAAGTTAGGGTTATTCTTTGTGAGCTTGTTGAAGCTAACTTCTTGTAACCCATTTGTATCTCTTTGTAAGAACTCATTGATAGTGGGTTGGAGAGATCAATCTCTCCCCCAGAGTAGGTCTAGTTGGACCGAACTGGGAGAACATTTCTTGGTGTGTTTTGTTTCTCTTCTCCCTTTATCTTTTGCTTGTGGTTTTATACTTTTCACTTTGATTCCTAGATTAGATCTAGGTGCTGCTATATTTGTTATTGCTTGTGTTTACTTTGATATTGGTTACTACTTTCCTTTCCTCCACACATCATAGTTTGTATTGGTGTGAGATTTTGAGTCCGAATTCACAACACGAAATATTGTTTCTTTAAAAGTTTGTCTCTATTACATGTTTTGTACCTTAAGCATGTCATTGTCTTTTTTGTTTATTTTTTTTAAGAATCTTCCTTAAGATAGTTACAAAACTACTCTTCTATTTAAATAAATTTAATTAGAATAGAAACATAAGGGTGTTTTAGTAGAATATAAGTGGGCGCAGTTTGCTAATTTACACCTTAGTGTGTTTAGGTGGGTGCGTAAAATAGCAGCCCTTATATATATGAAGGTCCAAGTTAACAAAAGTGAACATTTTCATTTGGACAAAAATAGCTTTCTTCTTTATTGTTTAAAACTAATAGTTTGAGGGTTATTATAGTAATTTTCATTAAAACATATTTGTTAACTTGCACCACTTTTATAACTTATACCCACCCCACTTTTATTTTAGGCTTAATTGCACTTTTGGTCCCACCACCTATACTCGACCATGAAATAAACAAGGATCAAAGCATGTGGGTACAAGGAATCTACTTTATTCAGCACACTAACCAAAAAACCCTAATTTCTAAGACCTTAATTTCAGGAACATGTCCTAGAAATTAGAGTTTTTTGGTTAGTGTGCTGAATAAAGTAGATTCCTTGTTTATTTCAAGGTTGAGCATAGGTGGTAGGACTAAAACTGTCATTTCTATGCGTTTCTGGAGTTGAAAATAGGGGGTTGGACTAAAACTGCAAAAAGCATGATAGTTTAGGCATGGTTTTGTTCGATTTGAAAGGGGCCGGACTTTTTTCGTGAGCTCTTCAAAATGCGAGGACTAAAAGTGCAATTAAACCATATAACAAATAGTTTGAGGGATATTTACTAAACTATCATTTACTTTAAATTGGTTTACATCGGTGGATATTGATTTTTTGTCCAAATAAAAAAGTGCACTTTTGCTAACTTGCACATTCATTTTTTTTTTATAAAAAAAATAGGCTTTTAAAAAAAAGAGAATATAGTATTTTGGACTGACTTTTTATTATTATTATTTTTTGGTACAAACTTTTTATTATTCTAATCATACCTTTAAACAACTTTTTAATAATAATAATGTTATATCATTGATATCATTTTTTTTTAAAGGATATCATTGATATCATTAAAAATAGGTTTAATTGCTGTTTTGGTCCCCCTATTTTCATCATTTTGTGAAATTGGTCTCCCTATTTTAAAATTCGACAATTTTGGTTCCTCTGTCAAATATTTTGTCTAAAATATTGTGATATGATACGTTTTAAATGAAGTTTTCAAGAGAATTTTGTTACAATTTCATCGATGTTGATCTTTTTCCATCTTCAGATCATATTCTACGATATTTAAAATTTATCACATCACATTTTTATAGTTTAAAAATATGACGGAGGGACCAGAACTGTCGAATTTTGAAATAGGGGGACCAATTCTGCAAAATGATGAAAATAGGGGGACGAATACTGCAATTAAGCCATAAAAATATAAACACGGTTTGTTAGGTTTGTTATAATTTAAAAGTTACAAACATCTATACATATACTCTAACTGAAAATAAAAATTTCATAAAAACATCTTTCAAAATTTACAAACATTAGCGCTCTATAAACAGTGAAAAGACAGACACAATACAATATAAATATAATTGTTTAGTAAAAAAAAGGTTAATAGTCATTTTGTTCTCTGAATATGTAACAATAGTTATAATGGTTTCTCAATGTATCAAAATTTCAAAATAGTATTTGATTATGCACTTTGTTAGTCAAAATAGTGTCTGACCTTAAAATAGTCTCTCAATGTTCATAATAACTCGTTCCATATATGAACTGATATGACAATAAGTATTTTATTTTATTTTTACCAAATTAAGTAGGTATTTATAAGCCCTAGTATGAAAATAAGTAAATATATTGAAGGAATAATATGATAATATTAACGACACATTTTAGGCTTAAGTGCATTTTTGACACCTTAACTTTTAAAAAGTTGAAATTTTGGCCCCTTAACAAAAAAAAATACAATTTTTGACCCTAAACGTTGCAAAGTGCTTAGAAGACAACACGTAGACCAAAAAACGGGCCATAATCGCAACTTTTTGTAATGATAATGGATTAAAAGAACATATTTCCCTTACGTGATGAGGTCAAATGAACATATTTTCATAAACAAGAGTCACTTTTGTCAATTTTTTAAAAGAAAGTCAAAATCATTACTTCCGGCCGTCCGCTTTGAACCCATGATAAACACTTTATTTAATCTTTTTTGCCCCAAGATTGGCGCCAAAATTGTTTTCTCAAAAAAAAATTGTCAAACATAATTTTATAGAGTTAGAATCCCTTTTGACACTTGAAAAGCATCTCTAAAACATTAGAAGTGAAACCAAACACTTCTTAATTGAATGGTCAACGGTTAAGCTTTTAATGTGTGTTTTAGTTCAAGAACATTCAAGGGCAGCAGTGAAGTATTTTTTTTATTTTTTGTGGTGCATTGAACTTGATTTCGACAATTGTATTGTTGCCTAATTTCGAGCTGTCCTTGATCAAGCGAATTTGGTAAGGAGCAAAATATGTTTAGATGATAGATTGTGTTTTTTCAAGTTAATGGTTTATACATAACTGGTAAATGTGATGTTGCAACGTGCAGCTAAACAAATGAATTATATTTGGATTGGATTTGCATTGGATGTTCAATAGAAACTCTAAACTAATGCAACAAACTAAGATGGATCAAAAGTGCCTCACAAAATAAACAAGTATGAGTGTAAGGCACATTTTTTGTGTGGAAGCATAAACTAATTATTAATTATATATTTAATACAAGAAACATATGCTCCATTAAATTAATTATTGTTATTTAGTGTTGAAAGTCATGAATAGACGGTACCAAGTTAGTAACATAATGCAACAAAGATGGGCAAACTTAAGCAGCTTATTTTATTTATCAGTAGCCACCAAAATTATAATTAAATAATTTAATGTGTTACAAAACGTATATGCTGCATACATATTTTGACCTTCAATGTTAAGCTATAAATAGCTTCACATATCATTTCCATTTCATCAAAATAATCATCTTCCTTGAGTTATTGTCTTTGTATACGGCTAGAGCAATATCCCCAGCTATAAACACTGAATCAAGTCTGTTTCACTATCAAAGCATTGATTTCCAGAATGGTAAGTAATTTATTAGATGTACATATATATATATATATATATATAGTTGTTCTGAATTTACAATATATTCATATTTCAATGTTCTGATCAATATGCACTTTTACATTTTCAGGATGTTACTTATGTCAAACAAGCATTGATATTTAAGCAAGTTTATGAGAAACTTGTTAAAATCGAAGATCCGATGGAGTGTTTTTATTTGATCGATATCATCCAAAGGTTCGACATTGAACACTACTTTGCTGAGGAGATCAAAGTGGCTCTCGAAAACTTGCATTTGATATTGAACACCAATCCCAGTGCTTTTGTGAGTAGCCATGAACTCTATGAAGTTGCACTTGCATTCCGCTTGCTGAGACAAGGAGGCCATTATGTAAATGCAGGTTTGTTTAATACGTACCCTCTCCTCACGCGTGTACGAGTATTTAGTTAGTAATATAGTGACTAACTATAATTGTTGTGTAGATTTATTTGACAGCTTGAAGTGCAACAAAAGAATGTTTGAAGAAAAACACGGGGAGGATGTGAAAGGTCTCATTGCCCTCTACGAAGCATCGCAACTAAGTATTGAAGGAGAAGATCATCTTAACGATGTAGGATACCTCTGTTGTGAGCTTCTACATGCATGGTTGTCAAGAAATCAAGAACATAATGAAGCTTTATATGTTGCAAATGCTCTTCAGAATCCACTTCATTATGGCTTGTCAAGATTTATGGATAAAAACATATTCATCCATAATTTGAAGGCTGAGAAGGACTTGATATGTTTAGAGGAACTTGCTAAAATCAACTCTAGCATAGTTAGGTTCAGGAACCAGAATGAGACCACTGAAGTTTCCAAGTATGTTTTCTAATTAAAAATATATGTTGACTTTATAATAATTAAAATTTTACATAGAAGTCACTAACGTAATTATTTCCTCCATTAATAGATGGTGGAAAGAACTTGGACTAGCCAAGGAGGTGAAGTTTTCAGGGTATCAACCTCAGAAATGGTACACATGGCCCATGGCATGCTTTACAGATCCAAATTTTTCGGAACAAAGGATTGAGCTCACAAAACCTATCTCTTTAATTTATGTTATTGACGACATTTTCGATGTTCACGGGACATTGGATCAACTTACAATATTCACAGATGCTATTAACAGGTATTAAATTTTGAACAAATATATACATCTCATTAGTTAGTTAATACCTTTGCATATATATATACACAAATATTACATTGATGTATCACTCTAATACTTACTATGAAATAAATTTTCATTCAGGTGGGAAATCACTGGCACAGAGAAACTTCCAAACTTCATGAAAATATCTTTGAATGCACTTTACGACATTACCAATAATTTTGCTGAAGAGATCTACAAGAAGCATGGATTCAACCCTATAGACACTCTTAAAAAATCGGTATACTAACTAAACGTCTTTAATATTTTCTCATATATATAAATTTTTCTTTCAAATGACTGAGTATATATAAAATTATTTGGGTGAAACAGTGGATACGCTTATTGAACGCTTTCTTGGAAGAGGCTCATTGGTTGAATTCTGGTCATTTACCAAGGGCAGAGGATTACTTGAACAATGGAATTGTGAGCACCGGAGTCCATGTTGTGCTTGTACATGCATTCTTCTTGTTGGATCATGTTAATGGTATAACAAAGGAGACAATTGATATCTTGGATGAAAAATTTCCGAATGTCATATATTCGGTGGCAAAAATTCTTCGCCTCTCTGATGATTTGGAAGGAGCTAAGGTAAGAAATATGTCTCCCAAATTAGAATATTTAACAAGTATTTGATTAAATTGTTCAACCGATTAACTCAACTGTTAAATGTAAAGTTCTAATCATACAAATTATTATCCATGGATGAATGCAGAGTGGAGATCAAAATGGTCTTGATGGGTCATATCTTGATTGCTACATGAGTGAACACCAAGATGTTTCCGGCGAAGACGTGCAAAGACATGTTGCTCGCATGATTTCAAATGAATGGAAATGTCTCAATCAAGAAATTCTGGTCGCAAATAAGTTTTCATCATCATTTTCCAATTTTTGTCTCAATGCTGCAAGAATGGTTCCCCTCATGTACCACTATAAGAGCAACCCAAGCCTCTCTAATCTCCAGGAACATGTCAAGTCATTGATTAATGTTGGTGTTGGATGCAATTAGTACAGTTTCAAATATTGTAATCTGTTGTTTATGTACAACATATTCATTTGTAATTTCAGTTAGGCATTATTTGTAATTTAAGTTATTTCATTAATATATTGTATTATCCGGATCTACTTTTGGGACTGTGTACTATAATGAAACTATATGCTTTGCAATTTGGACGTTCTTAATCTTATAGCTAACTACACCAATGGTAGCAATAAGTAGGTCAAAAAGGTAATCATGAGGAAAATAAGAAGGGGATAAGGAAAATGCAAATGGACATTCACCCTGTCATCTACATAAATAAATTCGAAAATAATGAAGGACAAAAAAAAGCTCTTAATTTAATAAATAAATAAAACAATTTATACGTTTTATACTATATATATATATATATGGCTACTAATTTACACCCACTTAAAAACAGTAAGGTGTAAGTTAGTAACTTATACCCACTTGATTATATACACTCATTTTTATAAGTTTTATCAAATTGTTTACACTCACCTCACTAATTTACACTCACTTCATCATTCAAAATGTTGTTTATGCCTTCAATTTGAGATTCTGAGAAAACTCATAATCGTGACACGATTATGAGTGGCGTGACACGATTTTATTGGCAAAACTCATGGTTCCTGCTGAAGGCAAAATCGTGGCACGATTTGTACAAGCGTGACGTGATTGTTGGATAAGGTTGTCGTACCTTGGGTCCTACGCTTCAACTGTGGCGCGATTTTCATAGGCGCGGTGCGATTTTGTCTGTCACCGTGTACTATTTAAGTGTTTCGGCTCAATTTTTGAAGGGGGAGGAGAGAGAACTTCAAGAGAAGAAAACTTGGAAAATCAAAGGAGGTAACTTTAGGGTTTAAGGACTTTGATTAGAGTTCTCTTGGGTTGGGAAACATTGTAAACACCTTGGGTGAGTGAAAATCATTGAGTGTCTTGTTCATTGGTGAGATTGGGAAAATGGGTAGAAGTTAGGGTTATTCTTTGTGAGCTTGTTGAAGCTAACTTCTTGTAACCCATTTGTATCTCTTTGTAAGAACTCATTGATAGTGGGTTGGAGAGATCAATCTCTCCCCCAGAGTAGGTCTAGTTGGACCGAACTGGGAGAACATTTCTTGGTGTGTTTTGTTTCTCTTCTCCCTTTATCTTTTGCTTGTGGTTTTATACTTTTCACTTTGATTCCTAGATTAGATCTAGGTGCTGCTATATTTGTTATTGCTTGTGTTTACTTTGATATTGGTTACTACTTTCCTTTCCTCCACACATCATAGTTTGTATTGGTGTGAGATTTTGAGTCCGAATTCACAACACGAAATATTGTTTCTTTAAAAGTTTGTCTCTATTACATGTTTTGTACCTTAAGCATGTCATTGTCTTTTTTGTTTATTTTTTTTAAGAATCTTCCTTAAGATAGTTACAAAACTACTCTTCTATTTAAATAAATTTAATTAGAATAGAAACATAAGGGTGTTTTAGTAGAATATAAGTGGGCGCAGTTTGCTAATTTACACCTTAGTGTGTTTAGGTGGGTGCGTAAAATAGCAGCCCTTATATATATGAAGGTCCAAGTTAACAAAAGTGAACATTTTCATTTGGACAAAAATAGCTTTCTTCTTTATTGTTTAAAACTAATAGTTTGAGGGTTATTATAGTAATTTTCATTAAAACATATTTGTTAACTTGCACCACTTTTATAACTTATACCCACCCCACTTTTATTTTAGGCTTAATTGCACTTTTGGTCCCACCACCTATACTCGACCATGAAATAAACAAGGATCAAAGCATGTGGGTACAAGGAATCTACTTTATTCAGCACACTAACCAAAAAACCCTAATTTCTAAGACCTTAATTTCAGGAACATGTCCTAGAAATTAGAGTTTTTTGGTTAGTGTGCTGAATAAAGTAGATTCCTTGTTTATTTCAAGGTTGAGCATAGGTGGTAGGACTAAAACTGTCATTTCTATGCGTTTCTGGAGTTGAAAATAGGGGGTTGGACTAAAACTGCAAAAAGCATGATAGTTTAGGCATGGTTTTGTTCGATTTGAAAGGGGCCGGACTTTTTTCGTGAGCTCTTCAAAATGCGAGGACTAAAAGTGCAATTAAACCATATAACAAATAGTTTGAGGGATATTTACTAAACTATCATTTACTTTAAATTGGTTTACATCGGTGGATATTGATTTTTTGTCCAAATAAAAAAGTGCACTTTTGCTAACTTGCACATTCATTTTTTTTTTATAAAAAAAATAGGCTTTTAAAAAAAAGAGAATATAGTATTTTGGACTGACTTTTTATTATTATTATTTTTTGGTACAAACTTTTTATTATTCTAATCATACCTTTAAACAACTTTTTAATAATAATAATGTTATATCATTGATATCATTTTTTTTTAAAGGATATCATTGATATCATTAAAAATAGGTTTAATTGCTGTTTTGGTCCCCCTATTTTCATCATTTTGTGAAATTGGTCTCCCTATTTTAAAATTCGACAATTTTGGTTCCTCTGTCAAATATTTTGTCTAAAATATTGTGATATGATACGTTTTAAATGAAGTTTTCAAGAGAATTTTGTTACAATTTCATCGATGTTGATCTTTTTCCATCTTCAGATCATATTCTACGATATTTAAAATTTATCACATCACATTTTTATAGTTTAAAAATATGACGGAGGGACCAGAACTGTCGAATTTTGAAATAGGGGGACCAATTCTGCAAAATGATGAAAATAGGGGGACGAATACTGCAATTAAGCCATAAAAATATAAACACGGTTTGTTAGGTTTGTTATAATTTAAAAGTTACAAACATCTATACATATACTCTAACTGAAAATAAAAATTTCATAAAAACATCTTTCAAAATTTACAAACATTAGCGCTCTATAAACAGTGAAAAGACAGACACAATACAATATAAATATAATTGTTTAGTAAAAAAAAGGTTAATAGTCATTTTGTTCTCTGAATATGTAACAATAGTTATAATGGTTTCTCAATGTATCAAAATTTCAAAATAGTATTTGATTATGCACTTTGTTAGTCAAAATAGTGTCTGACCTTAAAATAGTCTCTCAATGTTCATAATAACTCGTTCCATATATGAACTGATATGACAATAAGTATTTTATTTTATTTTTACCAAATTAAGTAGGTATTTATAAGCCCTAGTATGAAAATAAGTAAATATATTGAAGGAATAATATGATAATATTAACGACACATTTTAGGCTTAAGTGCATTTTTGACACCTTAACTTTTAAAAAGTTGAAATTTTGGCCCCTTAACAAAAAAAAATACAATTTTTGACCCTAAACGTTGCAAAGTGCTTAGAAGACAACACGTAGACCAAAAAACGGGCCATAATCGCAACTTTTTGTAATGATAATGGATTAAAAGAACATATTTCCCTTACGTGATGAGGTCAAATGAACATATTTTCATAAACAAGAGTCACTTTTGTCAATTTTTTAAAAGAAAGTCAAAATCATTACTTCCGGCCGTCCGCTTTGAACCCATGATAAACACTTTATTTAATCTTTTTTGCCCCAAGATTGGCGCCAAAATTGTTTTCTCAAAAAAAAATTGTCAAACATAATTTTATAGAGTTAGAATCCCTTTTGACACTTGAAAAGCATCTCTAAAACATTAGAAGTGAAACCAAACACTTCTTAATTGAATGGTCAACGGTTAAGCTTTTAATGTGTGTTTTAGTTCAAGAACATTCAAGGGCAGCAGTGAAGTATTTTTTTTATTTTTTGTGGTGCATTGAACTTGATTTCGACAATTGTATTGTTGCCTAATTTCGAGCTGTCCTTGATCAAGCGAATTTGGTAAGGAGCAAAATATGTTTAGATGATAGATTGTGTTTTTTCAAGTTAATGGTTTATACATAACTGGTAAATGTGATGTTGCAACGTGCAGCTAAACAAATGAATTATATTTGGATTGGATTTGCATTGGATGTTCAATAGAAACTCTAAACTAATGCAACAAACTAAGATGGATCAAAAGTGCCTCACAAAATAAACAAGTATGAGTGTAAGGCACATTTTTTGTGTGGAAGCATAAACTAATTATTAATTATATATTTAATACAAGAAACATATGCTCCATTAAATTAATTATTGTTATTTAGTGTTGAAAGTCATGAATAGACGGTACCAAGTTAGTAACATAATGCAACAAAGATGGGCAAACTTAAGCAGCTTATTTTATTTATCAGTAGCCACCAAAATTATAATTAAATAATTTAATGTGTTACAAAACGTATATGCTGCATACATATTTTGACCTTCAATGTTAAGCTATAAATAGCTTCACATATCATTTCCATTTCATCAAAATAATCATCTTCCTTGAGTTATTGTCTTTGTATACGGCTAGAGCAATATCCCCAGCTATAAACACTGAATCAAGTCTGTTTCACTATCAAAGCATTGATTTCCAGAATGGTAAGTAATTTATTAGATGTACATATATATATATATATATATATAGTTGTTCTGAATTTACAATATATTCATATTTCAATGTTCTGATCAATATGCACTTTTACATTTTCAGGATGTTACTTATGTCAAACAAGCATTGATATTTAAGCAAGTTTATGAGAAACTTGTTAAAATCGAAGATCCGATGGAGTGTTTTTATTTGATCGATATCATCCAAAGGTTCGACATTGAACACTACTTTGCTGAGGAGATCAAAGTGGCTCTCGAAAACTTGCATTTGATATTGAACACCAATCCCAGTGCTTTTGTGAGTAGCCATGAACTCTATGAAGTTGCACTTGCATTCCGCTTGCTGAGACAAGGAGGCCATTATGTAAATGCAGGTTTGTTTAATACGTACCCTCTCCTCACGCGTGTACGAGTATTTAGTTAGTAATATAGTGACTAACTATAATTGTTGTGTAGATTTATTTGACAGCTTGAAGTGCAACAAAAGAATGTTTGAAGAAAAACACGGGGAGGATGTGAAAGGTCTCATTGCCCTCTACGAAGCATCGCAACTAAGTATTGAAGGAGAAGATCATCTTAACGATGTAGGATACCTCTGTTGTGAGCTTCTACATGCATGGTTGTCAAGAAATCAAGAACATAATGAAGCTTTATATGTTGCAAATGCTCTTCAGAATCCACTTCATTATGGCTTGTCAAGATTTATGGATAAAAACATATTCATCCATAATTTGAAGGCTGGGAAGGACTTGATATGTTTAGAGGAACTTGCTAAAATCAACTCTAGCATAGTTAGGTTCATGAACCAGAATGAGACCACTGAAGTTTCCAAGTATGGTTTCTAATTAAAAATATATGTTGACTTTACAGTAATTCAATTTTTACATAGGGCGTCACTAACGTAACTATACACTCATTTAATAGATGGTGGAAAGAACTTGGACTAGCCAAGGAGGTGAAGTTTTCAGGGTATCAACCTTTGAAATGGTACACATGGCCCATGGCATGCTTTACAGATCCAAACTTTTCAGAACAAAGGATTGAGCTCACAAAACCCATCTCTTTAATTTATGTTATTGACGACATTTTCGATGTTCACGGGACATTGGATCAACTCACAATATTCACAGATGCTATTAACAGGTATTAAATTTTGAACAAATATATACATCTCATTAGTTTGTTAATATATACACACACATATACCTCTGCATGGATATACAAATATTACATTGATGTATCACTCTAATACGAACTATGAAAAATGCACTTTACGACATTACCAATAATTTTGCTGAAGAGGTCTACAAGAAGCATGGATTCAACCCTATAGACACTCTTAAAAGATCGGTATACTAACTAAACGTCTTTTATATTTTATCATATATATAAATTATTCTTTCAAATGACTGAGTATATTAAAAATTATTTGGGAGAAATAGTGGATACGCTTATTGAACGCTTTCATGGAAGAGGCTCGTTGGTTGAATTCTGGTCACTTACCAAGGGCAGAGGATTACTTGAACAATGGAATTGTGAGCACTGGAGTCCATGTTGTGCTTGTACATGCATTCTTCTTGTTGGATCATTTTAATGGTATAACAAAGGAGACAATTGACATCTTGGATGAAAAATTTCCAAATGTCATATATTCGGTGGCAAAAATTCTTCGTCTCTCTGATGATATAGAAGGAGCTAAGGTAAGAAATATGTCTCCCAAATTAGAATATTTAACATGTATTAGATTATATTGTTCTACCGATTAACACAATTGTTAACTGTAAAACTCTAATGATAAGAATTATTATCTATGGATGAATGCAGAGTGGAGATCAAAATGGTCTTGATGGGTCATATCTTGATTGCTTCATGAGTGAACACCAAGATATTTCTGGCGAAGACGTGCAAAGACATGTTGCTCGCATGATTTCAAATGAATGGAAATGTCTCAATCACGAAATTCTGGCCGTAAATAAGTTTTCATCATCATTTTCCAATTTTTGTCTCAATGCTGCAAGAATGGTTCCCCTCATGTACCACTATAAGAGCAACCCAAGCCTCTCTAATCTCCAGGAACATGTCAAGTCATTCATTAATGTTGGTGTTGGATACAATTAGTACATTTTCAAATATTGTAATCTGTTGTTTATGTGAAAGATATTTATTTGTAATTTCAGTTATTTCAATATTGTATCATCTGGATCTACTTTTCAAACCGTGTACTATAATGAAACTATAGGCATTGCAATTGGACGTTCTTAATCTTGTAGATAACAAAGAAAATGGTAAAGAAAGTAATCATGAGGAAAATAAGAAGGGGGATAAGGAAAAAGCAAATGGACAATCAACCTGTCATCTACATAAATAAAATTGTGAACGAAACAAACTCCTATGCGCAAGTGCCTAAATAAATAGAAAAAGAGGAACTGTTAATGAAATCAAACAAGTTTCATTTCAAAATATTATATTGATTTTTGAGTTTACAACAACATCCATACATGAAACCAAGCATTTATAGGATATGCAGGCTAGCATTCTACTATGATGTGGTTAGTGACTTCTTTATATTTTCTTGATAAATGATTGACACCAGATTATACCAAATGAAAAGTACAAGAGCTATGTGTATATAGTAGTTACTAATCCTGATAGAGCAAGGCTCTCTGTGGCAACATTTCATCACACAGCCAATAAAGTCAAAACCTCCCTTGTTTCATATACTTCTTTCTCCCTAATTCATCAAAAGTTCGGGTTGTGATCCTCTCCATTTCTCAAATGAAATGAAAATGTCAATTACTATAGTTTAAATTAATAAAGGATGTAAATGCACACATTTCTAAAATTGAAGATATTAATTTAAAATTTATACACCAAAACATTGATAATGGAACAAATGGAGAGAATAAAAATGGAAAAGATCTTGACTCCAAAAGTTCATAGAGTATGTATGTTGTGAGAGAAATTTCCAAAATATAGTTGGAAAGTTGCAATGGTTAAATATAGACCTTTTAGAGAAAATGTGTAATGTTTAACAATTCAAGCAACGTAACCATTCACTACTAAAAAAACAAAAATTGGTGAGGGATATTTACTGAGGGAAAACGTGAAATCCCTCTCTAATTCCGTCACTAAATTTTGCGACCAAAGAATTTGTGAGGAATTTCATTTTTTCCGTCACTAATTTCCCTCGCTAATTTTGCTTTTTCTAGTAGTGATTCATGAACAAACTCTTCTAAAGAGTTGTTTCTCTTCACCAAAGGACATTAGTTTCTCTATAAATAGAGACACTATGGAGGCAAAAAAGAAGTCAAAAATATAGATAGAAAATCACATTGTTTTTGTGTCAGAATTCTGTTGAAAATAATATTAAATCATTCTTTCTTTTCTCTAGTGCACGAGAGAAATTGACAGAACTTTATTCTGTAAACTACCATTGAACGATACGCTTGGTGTAAATATGCAAGTCACGTCAAGGATTCCATCGTATCTTGCATCCGGTTGGCATAACTGGTCGGGGTGCAATCAAACCTAAAGATTAGTGTGTCCCACACACACTTTGGAATTTATGTGCACACTTGTGTTGGATATTTAGGTCTAAAAAAAAACAGATTTCATAAAACATGTTCAACAATTATGAATCAACTAGACCTACACCCGTGCGTCGCACTAGTTGGGTCTGATGTAATATCTAATACTATGTCGTGATTTACTATTTATAAAAATATTAATGTTGTTGTTCATATTGAACTTATAGTCGGTGAGAAACAAAAACAACAAAAAAAAACATTTAAAATCTAAAATAAACCACATTTGATGTAATGATATTATCTTCACCATCTTCATGGGTTATCAATATCTTCAAACATTTTCTTGAGGTCACTCTTGAAATTACTACATATAATTGACCATATGAGAATATTGGTGTTGAAAGATATACTCTGAATGTTTAAGTGATTGTCCTTGACTTTTATTAATATGGTCATTACAATTAGAGGTGTTGAAAGTTATACTTTTATTCTGTCTCTCTCTTCCACATATCACTTTATCAAAAGACAAATCAAAAGAAAAAATATATATACAAAAGTCTGCACCAAAAAATTTGTTCTAACCGCAAAGGTTGTTAATGAAGTAGCAATAAACGTCACAAGAAAGGG
>Ga0228711_1007590_pt1 | contig 15634 bp, 12 predicted proteins | sample MedpolnodulmetaG_2_FD_177996 | JGI IMG/M metagenome (GOLD analysis project Ga0228711, IMG submission 177996) | Root nodule microbial communities from Medicago polymorpha collected in Santa Monica, California, United States - brown nodules | ecosystem: Host-associated > Plants > Roots > Nodule...
GAATCGGAACAAAAATGAGGTATTTTAAAATACCTTTCTGCCGAATTTTCTTTGAAAAGTCAGAGAATATTCCGGATCAGAGGGTGTATGAATGTAGGATGTTAGGTCAAAAATTGGGGTATGACAATACTTATCTTAGTATAATGTATTTTCTCCTTTGTTTGGATTATGAAGAATCGCATGGTGTTGTTGAATGAAATGATGAAGCCGATGTTAGTGAATGCATATAGTTTGAGTGATGATAATTTGTCTGTGATTGCTTATATGTTGATTGAATAATGGTAAAGTGATGGTGATTCTTATTTGATTTGTGACTTGTTGATTGTGTGGACGTAAATACTTGATAATGCAATTGTTGTTAAAGTTGATCAATATAAATGTAGGTTATCCTTTATATTGTTGTTGAATATATATATATGAGGTGATTTTGCATTGTTGAGTCTTTGCTTGTATGTCAATGCATCATAGTCATGTCGAGTTGTTGATGTTGTAAAAGGGTGTACTCTTTTACTTCAGTGAAAATGTAAGATGAACGTGAAATCTTACATATGATGTTTTTGTTGCATCATAAGGTGACGACCTTGAGGCGATTCGGTACCACATGCATATATGTGTCAGGAATAGGCGCATAGCATAATTGACATGAGTCTTAATTGTTTACAATGAATGATGATTGTTTGATGATAAGTGTGTCTGGTGTATACATACTTGTGACATTTGGAATTGTTGTGTGAATGTGTATATTGAAGTTAAATACTCATGTTAATTAATTGAAACTTGATTGATTCATTTATGTTCAAATTGTTTATGTCGATTATGATTGATGTGAAGCTAACCCCCAGTGATTTGACCGCCTACCTGTTTGTATGAACGGGTAGACGGAGTGCAGGAGTAGTTTTGCTTTTGGTGAGTTGCTCGAGGATAGCAGGAGCTTCCTCTATTTTCATGTCTCATGTCTTAGATTAGACTCTGATCTAGGATGTCTGTTTTTACGATTATTCTAGTTTGATTATTCTGGATATGTTATGTTATGGAGATTTTGCCCATATGTCAGGATTTGGAGATTTTATATGTTGATGTACTTGGAGTTTATGACATGTATACTTGGAGATGTATGTTATATATCCGCTGCGTAGTTGTTTGAATTTTTATGCATGTTATATTTTTGGAGAACTTTTGGAGACGTGACGTCTATTTGTTGACTAAATGATTTATTCGCGTGTTTTATCGCTTTAATATAAGTAGGACGTTACATTATACACTTGGTGAATCTATTTGATGATAATAATTTTGGATGAGGTGAGAATTGTATATGTATATATGTCTGATTTGGTGATTCCTTTGATAATGATGATTGATTGCTTATAACTTTGAAATGATGAATTGTACTTGTTGAGTTAAGTATGCTAAATGAAGAATAAGGTGAGTAATCCTTTCATTGATTGATGTTGACAAATGATGAGCTTATGTTGATGACTTGATTGAGATTGAATATGTTTGATATGCTATGTTAGTATTGTGATAGCTTGTTGTGTATGGAATGGGGGATAATAATCATGTGATGTTAATATTCTAAGATGGATGAGCATGTATATGTGATATGCATGAATCCTTGAATGCTTATGTTTGTTTATGTTGATTATGATTGATGTGAAGCTAACCCCCAGTGGTTTTGACCGCCTACCTATTTGTATGAATGACTAGACGGAGTGCAGGAGTAGTTTGCTTATTGGTGAGTTGCTCGATGATAGCGAGAGTTTCCTCTATTTTTATGTCTCGATGTCTTAGATTAGGCTCTGATCTAGATGTCTTAGATTTCAGTTGACTAAAAGTGAAAGAATCTCAAATGATAAGGATGAAATATAATTTTTTTTAGAGTGACTATATGGATCAAAAGTGTATTTACCTAAAAAAAAGTAAATAAAACATAAACGAAAACCCGAGAGATTACATCGATTGTTTACAAAATCCCCAAGGCTTTCGTGAATCCCACCAAGAAAAATCAATTCAATCATGACAATACAACCTACCCCAACCCAATAGCAAACGAAAAAAAATTCCATTGAAATCTTGTTACTATATCCTTCCCCACAACCTTCAATTCATTTCTGCCATTTTGATCTCCTTCCCCATATATCAACATTCTTTCTCCTCATTTTACCATTTCTAACAAGCTTACAAGGGGAAAAAACGAAATTATATGGGTAGGGTTTAAGAGGGAAAGAACAGCATGCATCTGGTTGGGGTCATGTGAAGAAGAAGAAAGCTGTCAACAATAATTAATTATTTGGATTAGATTTTCCTTTGCCGTAGAAGCTCTAATTTCTGACTTTGAAGTGATTCACGTTTGGGGCTGAAACCTATCATCACCTAAGATGGCTTCCCAGCGTTCAATTCCAAATTTAGACAGAATCAGCGCTCTTCCAGACTCCGTTATCTGCCACATCCTCTCTTTTCTCTCCACCAAACAATCTGCCGCAACAAGTATCCTCTCCAAAATATGGAATCCATTGTGGCTCTCAGTTCCCTCTCTCGACTTCGACGAACGAAACTTTACAGACTTCAACACTTTAAGACTTTTCGTCTACTCAGTCATGCTCGCCCGTGACCCCACATTGCCTATCCGATCGTTCCGCCTCAAAAGTCGGGGCATTTCTTCTGGTTTCAATCCACATGATGTTAATAGATTTATTATTGCTGCTATGCAACGTGGAATTCAGAATCTCAACCTTGACATAGGTTTCTTTAAGTTACCTACCTGTGTTTTTAGTTGCATTAACCTCACTGTTCTTAAGTTGAGAGCCTTAAAAATTCAAGATCTTCCCGATGTCAACTTTCCATTGCTCAAAACACTTCATTTGGATTCAATCTTTTTCCCCCCATCTGGTGCTCATGGCCATAGGTGTCTTAAAAGGCTTCTCTCTGGGTGTCCTATTTTAGAGGATTTGCATGCAACAAGTTTATTACTCGTTGGTTTTCCGGATGAAGAGTTTAATGGCTTACACCAATTAGTGAGAGCAAATATTCATTCAATCCCAATGGCTTGGGTTCGCAATGCAAAGTTCCTATCCACAAAACTGGTATGAATTCCAATGGCTCATCATGTTAAAAAGAAATTTGGTTGGTTTCTTTTATTTTTTATTTTTTGGTACAAAAATTTGGTTGATTTCTAATGTTTGCTTTTGCAACACATGTAGAGGTGCGCATATGACTACCAGGTTCCCACCTTGCCTAATTTGACTCACATGGAGATTGTATTTGAATTGAGAAATCATTGGCTTGGGAAGTGGAAGTGGTTGGCCAAAGTGCTCCAAAATTGTCCTAACCTTCAGAATCTTACCATTCACGAGGTCTTATTTGTCGATGTTAAATGCTGATCATTTTTTTTTAATTATACTTCCATCATTTTGATTACTTTTTCTAACAAAATTGTTTGTTGTTTTATAGGATTCTAGTTATGAGAATGAATTTGACTTTGACTATGACTATGACTATGACTATGACGATTGGATGGACCCACCAATTGTTCCAGAATGTCTTTCATCTCACCTGAAAACATGCTCGCTTATAGCTTTTAAAGGCATGAAATGTGAGCTTCAGTTTGCAGAGTACATTTTGAAGAGTGCAAAAGCACTACACACCATGAAAATTAGTGCCTCACCGGTGGATTTAAATATAAAGCTCCAGATGCTAAAGAAATTATCTGTGTCCAAGGGGATCTATTGCGTGTAAACTCTCATTTGATTGAGAAAGGTTAGGGCATCTCTACTTTAGTTTCTACTTACTTCTGTTATATTAGATTGTAGATTCTTGATATGCATTAGTAGCATTGAATGATTTTAAACACATGAAATCTATTGCCTCAAGAAAAAAAATACATGAAATCTATTTCATTAGTCCTCTATGTCATATATTTGATATTGATTCTAGGTCCCACCAACCTTTGTGAAATTTCCATTGTTACTGATAATTGTTTGTTTTGAGTTATATTGATGTTTATCACTGTCTGGCAGTTGTTCACTAAAATATAGATATAATGTATAACCACTCAAGGGCATATGTTGTGCATCACATGCATGGCTAAAGATTAACCGTGTGGTTCTATGGCTCTATGCAAATGCTATAACAATATTTTGTCGTTTGACAAAATCAAGGTTTGCAGTTGGCACATGTGTATTTAACTTGTACGATGGACATGTTTATTGTGGACTTGTGGACATGAGTAATGAATGTCATAATTTGGAAAATGGATAGTATGATCTTACCTCTTAGAATTTTATCTTTAGTAACATGTTAATTTTTTAAAAACTAAATGCATCCACTTGCTTCACTAATTTAACCACGGCCTACGGCAATCGAGGCTTGGTTGATGCCTCTTAAGTTTTGTTCATGTTTGATTGAATTGGTGTTTGAGATAACATATGGTTGCTAGCCATCTGACATTTTTGTGATTGATACCTTGTGTGTTTTTTTCAATTTGATGATTGCAACTAGAGTTCTTTTAGGATTAGATATATAATATCATAGTAGTCAATTGCGGATAGTGGCGCGTAGCGGCTAACCCCAAAAATGCTATAACGGGATAGCGCATAGTGCTATGACTGCTATTTGATAACTTTTTTTCACAAATTACGTAAATAATACTATTAGTTATAAACAAACATATATCTAATATAAAATTAAATATGACATTCAAATCTCATGAAACATTCATAAATCATATAAAACACCCAAATCTTATGAAAGCTTTCAAGACTCCAACATAATATCAAAAGTCTTAATCAAAATCAACATAGTAGTCAATCTCGGATAGCAATGCGTAGCAGCCGGCCTCAAAAGTGGGATAGCGGGTTAACGTATAGTGGTATGACAAATAGCGGTCACCGATATTTGATTATTTTTTGAACAAATTACATGAGTAATGGTATAAAGTATAAACAAACTTACATATTTCTAAAAAAAAAAATTATATTTAATATAAAATTAAATATAACACTTAAATCTCATGAGACATTCATAAATCAAAACGCAAAACTCAAAAGATAGAGGAACAAATAAAAAAAATCATAAAACAAGTGAAACCATAAAACAAATCAAATAGCGGCTGCTATCCACTCCGCTATGCCGCCATAGCAGCTGAAGCGGCCGCTATCTCATTTCGCACCGCTACGACGATTAGCTTAGCGGTTCGTCGCCGCTGCGCGCGGGCACTATTGACTACTATGTATAATATAAGATGTAGAATTCAAATATTTGATTTAATAGCCAAGTGGTGCCTAGGCATCCAATTAAGGAATCAAATTAAGTTGTTCATTAAGCTTATCAAGGATTTTGGGTACCTATGGATTCTTTGCATAATTATGCAGAAAAATAAGTTTGAAGAAGTTCGTTATTAGCTTAGGCACATGGAGAGTTTATAGAATTTTGAAGGAAGCAAAAGTTTTAAAACAGGGTCTTGAATCTTGATAGTGAAGGTTAAAAGTTAAAACTAATTAAAATATGGAATTGTGACTATTCAACACCAACCATGCCAAATCAAGTTTTTCTGCAGATAACAAATAGGCTACAAGAATGGCTATGACCAAAAGTGATTATGAGAAAAATGTCCTGCCAATTTCAATTTATAGAGTATTGAGTGAGGAATTTAGGGATTGAAAAGCACAAGATGCTTGGCTTGATCCTCACCCTCTAGTTTTTGAACAGTTTCTAAGAACAAACATTGGACGTTAAAAAGAATTTTTACTCTCAAGATATAAAAAGTGTGAACTTTCCCTGCCAGTTGGCACATGAAAGTGGTCCAAATACTACGTTAAATGGTTTTATATCTCTCTATTAAAAGCTATCTCACAAGATGAGAGTGTTCAATGATATCTATGAAAAGCTAAAAACAGGCATGTGTTCAAATAGTTTAATCTAGTGTCTATGGTTGAAACAGTTTGTTGGCTTAATTTTGTTTATGTGCTTTGTTGTCTAAACCTATCTTGATATGAATGACATTGTTTTATTTTCTTGTGGAGTTTAGTTCCAAATGAAGTTATTGTTTTTGCTTTTCAAGTATTAGATTCTATTGAATATATCGGTATATCCATTCTGTGCTATCAAAGGAAAAACAATAATTACAAGAACAGGGTTCTATTTCTTGAAACGACGCATCATTTCTTTATTAGAATTTCCCATGAAATAGCAAAGTACTAGTAGAAACTTGAAGGACAAATTATAAATTATAAGGATGCATATTGATTCATGTAAACTATTATCAACAAGCAGTAATGCATATGGAAAAAACTTGTTTTTGACGTGGATGTGATTGGTTTTGAATTGGCAGCCTGCTGTGTGCAAAATCGCCCAAGAAAAATGACGGTGATCACCTTGCTGCTCAGATGTTAGTTCCATCATACACTGCTATATATCACTTGGCTACTGTATTTTATTTTATTCTGTTTTAGTTGTTGATTACGGTTCAGATTGGGTGTAATTCTGTTTCTACTAGTTTGTGGTGTGGGCATAATCATTTTGTTATCTGCTTCCTTGGCTGTAATATGTTGCAAAATCTACTTTCCTTTTATTACTATAGCATCCTAAATGGAAGCAACTTTTGGCTTCAGTTTGCAAGTTTTATGTCCTATGAAGATTCCAATAGTAGAAGCCAATTTGTATGAATATGTTAGATTGACTAATATAACTTGTACCATTCAACTAAGCACATTTTCTTTGTATATTTTTAATACCTGCAATAACATTATAAATTTTATTTTCAATTTCTTCTCAAATTAAGTTCATTCTTTTCTTTACCTATATATAAGAAAAGAACATGGTCTTAAGCTGTCAATTTATTGATAGACATGCATTCAAGGTTCAAATTTTAATTTTTTTTCTTTCCATTCCATGTTCTTGGATAGACAAATGTTTATCTTTCACTGAATTTTGAACTTTGGTGTATCAATCCCTTTAACTTCTTTAAGAGTATTATATATGATATGCAAGAGATAAATCGATATGTCATTCATTGAAAAATATAGATTATGATATGCATGATTTAAACATGATCAAGATAGTGCTTGAAAATAGAGCTAGATTTCATTTTAAGGGCTTTCTTAGTTTTTTCTGTCTTTCAAATTTAAATAAAAATAAAATGATAAAGAGACTGGGGGGACATTAGACCTGACCCATATATAAATGAGAATACATCGTGAAATTCCATGGACCAGCCCTAATCAATCCTAACAAACAAACATTCTTTACGAGCGTAACCTAGCGAACCCGCATACGGACGTGAAACCAAGTTACAAAAAAAGAAGAAGAGTGCGCGATTGTGTGGATAAAAAAAGGGTTATATTTTGGCAAATGGATCGATCGCCAACATGGTTTCAAGATCCACGTACCAGCAACCCCCTGAACAAAGCAGCAGACATAGTAGCTCTTTCAGCATAACATTCCATAGTCACATGGACTGAGACGGAAACGAAGACTGTACCAGAGTGGAGGCTGACCTGAAGACTTGAGACCTACAAATCTCAACAAACCTAGAACATCAGACAATCAATCACAGAACCACCAACACACTGGTTTCAAAATGCGCTTAAACGCAGATCATGAGATGAGTCCAACGCATTGTAACCAAACAGCCCTTTCGGATGAGTAAATCCAGCCCTTTCTTAGTCTATCTCTGTAATGCATCAATTTATAATAATGATCATCAAAAACCCAAGGACGGATGCAAGTTAAGCTAATTGGGGGGGCAACTGGATGTCATGAATATTTTTAATAATTCTTTTAAATTCAACTTTATGTTCAAATTACCAACTAGATGTTATTTTAAAAAAATAAAAATTCAATGTTATATTTTTCAAGGTACTGTCATGTTTGTCTTTGCTCATAAGCTACCGTGAGTGTAGAATTTAAAATGTAAGCCATTTTATTTAGAAAAATGATATTTGAACAACCATTTTGTGACAATGTTTTCTCTCATGCTCATATTGTATTTTATTTTCTCTCTCTATTATTCTGGTTGTTCCACAAATTGTCAACAAAAATGGTTGATCAAATAACATTCCTCTTTTAGTACGGACATTACTTAGAAGAGGGTTTACAAAAGATGCAATTATTATTAGATTTGTATTACATAATGGATGTTCAAATAACTCTCTAACTAATCTAAAAAATCAATTGTTTCTTATAAATAGAAGCAGAAATGGATAAACTTCATTCCACGTATTGATGATATTAATGAGTATTAGTACAAATGAAGAAGTTGCTTATAATTTGACTACCTAAAAACAAAGCAATAATTTAATTGACGTGCCAATTTAAAACGTTTTGATTGGTCGTCTGTGCAAAATTGTTTTGGACTGTCAACCTACCATAATTAAACTCTTTTTTTATTATTTAATTAGCATAAAATTACATTACACATTCACATATTGATGTGTTGTCACATTATTTAATATATTTAAAAACACATAAATTGTTAACGGAGTTTGTTAATGAGTGCTTCCGAACACTCTTTAAGCATTCTAAATTAATTCATTTTACTTTAAAAATGTCAAACTTTTCAATTTTCAATACACTTTATTACACAAACTTTTTGGTCAAGTAGTTTAATAGTTAGAATTCACATTTTTTTTAAGGTGAATAAATAGAGTGTTGGGGTTCAAATTCGGTCTTTGCATTTAATAATGCATGTCCGTGTCAACTGAGCTATAGTCACGGCACAGCCGACATTTCCCTTTAGTAATTGGAGCGTCTTAACACAATCAAAATTATACTCAACATTTTTGAGTTTAAACACCACGTCACACCACACATCACCCACAAAACCGTGATCACACGGTTGAAACGCTTCAACTCCCAAAATTCTAGCACACACGATTAAGCAGTACCTCTCCCCTCTATGCAAACCATTTGTCTTCTGCCTAAACCCTTACCTCTAATCCTTTCCACGCTCACATTATCCAATTCTAGTTTTCTACAATGACTTGCTCCTTCTCCCCCTCTCTGCAGAAACATTGATTCCTGGCTTTGATTCTCATTCTCACCATCTGAAATGTCTTCTCACCATTCAATTCCAAATTTGGACAGAATCAGCCCCCTGCCAGACTCCATTATCTGCCACGTTCTCTCATTTCTCCCAACCCAACAATCCGCCGCAACAACCATCCTCTCCAAAAGATGGAAACCTTTGTGGCATTCAGTCCTCACTCTCCACTTCGACGATAGAAACTTTGCAGATTTCGCCACTTTTCGACATTTTGTTTACTCCGTCATGCTCACCCGTCAAACCATCCGATCGTTCCACCTCAAATGTGGACTCTCTTCCCGATGCGATCCACATGATATCAATCGATTCGTTCCTGTTGCTGTGCAAAAAGGAATTGAGAGTATCTCTTTAGACTTTTCTTTCACTGATTTTTATTTTCAAATCAGGTTAGATACCACATTTTCCAGTGTTTTCAATTGCAAGAACCTTGTGGTTCTTAAGTTGAAGAAACTATTACTCAATGTTGTTCCTCAATTTTATTTTCCACGGCTCAAAACTCTCCATTTCGATAGTGTTTACCCTATGGGATATGACAATGAAGGTTTTAATACACTTGTCGAAAGATGTCCCGTTCTAGAGGAATTAGAAACAATTGATGTGCGATTTAGGGTTCCGACTGATTGTGATGGAGGAGAATTTAAATGTTTTTCCAATTTGGTTAGAGCTAACATTTCTAATTATAATTGGAATATTCCATTTTCTTGGATTTGTAATGCAAAGTTTCTGCCTATAGAACTGGTATGACTATCATTGCTCTTCACTATAGATTAAGTTACACGAATTGTTGAACATGATTTATAATGTTTGTCTTTGTAATTAATTCATGCAGAGCAATGAGCTAAAAGTTCACACTCTTCATAACTTAACCCACATGGAGCTTGTATTTGCGTCAAATTGGCAGACGAAATGGAAGTGGCTGGTAGAAGTGCTCAAACATTGTCCTAAGCTTCAAAATCTTACTCTTGATCAGGTTTTATTATGCCAATGATGAAATTTTTTAACTATAGTTTTAACTATATTTTAGATATTTCTTTTCTAATTTTTGTATGTGGATTTTAATAGCTTTATGGATATGGAACTGGCGAGGACAATTGGAAGAAACCAAAAATTGTTCCAGAATGCATTTCCTCTCAACTTAGAACATGCTCACTTACATCTTATAAAGGCAAGAAGTCTGAGCTTCAATTTGCAAAGTATATTATGAAGAATGCAAAAGTAATGCGCACCATGACAATAATTGCCTCGCCGGTGGATATGAATATAAAGCACCAAATGCTAATGAAATTTTCTTCATGTCCAAAGGGGTCTGCTACGTGCAAATTTTCATTTTATTGACAAAGGTTAGGTCATGTCTACAGTAGTTATATTAGATAGGATGGTTTTTAAAACGTGAACTCTGTTTTACTAGGTACTCTATGTCATATATTTTGATTATAGCTCCTCCAAACCTTTGTGAGCTTTCCTTTCTTATTGATAATTGTTTTTGTTTTGAATTATATTGATGCTTATCAAATCATTGTATTGCGTTTATTTAAAAATATCGGTATGATAAATAACCGACAAAGGGTTTAAATTTTGAATTTGTGTTTCCTAAGTTTCTTAAGGGGTTGGGTATTATTAATAGGCCCGTTTTGTTAGAAAAAGGGTTCGGAGATTGAAGACCGAGAAGAATGGACTGTGTTGCAAATTTTTAAAATTCAAGTTCAAATATGGTGAGTTCCAAGGTGAAATTCGGGAGCAGGGAGAGGGGGATCAACATGGTGGGGTAATTTGGGAAAGTTGGACAAAGAATGCTGGGGGTTTAAACAAAGTTGGTGCCCTTTAGCTATCACCAAAGTGGTAGTGGACATACTCATAGTTTTAAAACTCGGCTCGGCCATTGGGTCACTGGTTGAACTGCATGACTGAATCAGTTTAAATCGGATGACTCGGATGTATAACTCGGATGTCACATACTCTTTTTTGGGAGGAAAACTGGTTTGGTAGGTTGTTCTCTTTCTCTTTGGGAGGAAAACTTGAGAAGATTAGAAGGGTGGTAGATGGGAGGTGGGAATTGAGAGTCGGTATCTCAGTTACTGGTGGAGATTGAAAAGTGAGATTTAGAGATGGTGTTTGAGATAGAGTGGTTTGGAAGGACGATTTGTCAGGTTTTTATACTATTAGGTTGGCATATAGGAGTTTGATGAGGGAGACAAATGAGCGTTTATAGCAATTTAACACGTGTGTGGGATATCATGGGAGTGACGTTCATAAGTGTGTATGAGGGTGAGGTGCAAATGAGTCAGTCAACCATTTATTCTTTGAATTTCTTGTATTTTAGAATGTTTGGCTAGTCTTAGCAATTTGGTTGGGATTGTCCGTGGTATATCGTAATAAAGGTAGCCAATATTTATGTAATTTGTTGCACTCAAATCATGCTAGTTTTGGGTACTCTATCGGCAATGGTTCTTTAATTGGGTTTTTTTTAAAATGACTGGTCTATTTACTGTTATATCTCTCTCAATAAAAACTTGTTATTTGTATTGTGCTAGTTAGTGTTTTTTTGCCAAAATGGTGTCTTTTTGGTTATGTGTGATTGGTTAGGTGTTTGGTGTTATAGGACTAAAATGTTGGCAACATAGCTTATTTTTAGTGGTCTGGTGTTTAACTTGTGTGCTGAACAAACTGAGAGTGTGGAATTGGTATGGGTCAGTTAAGAAAATTGAGGGGCAGTTGGTGGGATTTGGATTCTCTCCATTGAAAATTCTCTTAAGTTTTTTTGGCTTGGTTAAAGTGCTTTGACGTGGCTCTAGTCTTTTTACACCAAGTTCATGCTACTGATGGAATTTTTCAATAATGATTGTTATCTAATGGAATCATTTTCTTCCTGTTATTTTAGTTGGCATCAACTGCATAAGCTATTGCACAAGATGCTATGCTGAGCATATTGTGGGGGAGTTACAGACTCGGAGCTTTGTGTAGTGTGGATCTTGGAAAGTTGAGAGAGTGAGCGCTTTCGGTTGTGAAGGTGCAGATCTTTGGCATCTCAAACTGATCTTGGTTTCCTGCGTATTACCATTGCATCAGTAGGTGTAGGTAGAGGTTTATCTTTGTGCATGGTTCATGATTCCATGGCTCTATCCTAATACTATAAATGGTTAACGCATGTGTATGTACCTTGTACAATGAACATCTTTAACTGTGGACTTGTGGAAAGGTTTATGTATATCTTAATTTGCAACTACATAGACTAAAGTAGTTCAATATGACTCTCACTATTGGTAGCTTTTAGAATTTTATCACTAATCAAGGCATATGATAATTGAGGCTTGGTTTCGTTTCCACTACTTTGAATATTGAACGACAATGAAAATCATTTTGATTGTTTATAGCTCATTTCATAACATTATTTGAGGTAAAGTAAAGAAAGTTGAAGATTGTTTGGCTCACTCATTTATTGAAGATAAATGAAGTATTCTTCATTGAGCTTTTGTTTCATTATTGTGATCTATGACCTTTCTTCTATTGACCTTTTGTTTAATAAGTAATGTGTGTTGTTCAGCTTTTGCTTGTACCACGCAAATGTGTTCTTCACATTATTCTAATGTTTCATACAATTTATTTGTTATAGAGAACGAATACACAAAAATATAGCAAGTATTAAGAGCTTAAAAATTATATTAAATGATTTTGATTAAATTTTTATGAGTTTATATACTTCACTTCAAATCCAGAATATCTTTTTAGCCCCTGATTATCTCTAATTTTTACCCCTATTCTATGGGAAATATCTACCGGATGTAGTATAAGACAAGGGTAAAAAGGAAATTTTAGGGGGCATATAATAGATATTGAGAGGACATGAAAAGAAATTCGAAAATTAATCTTCTCCCAACAAAAAAAGCTCCCTCCCGACCAAACTGTCTAAAATACCTCCGTGTGAGTTAACTCACACTGGGTTATACACTTGCGTGAGTTAACTCATGGAGGAGTATTTTGACAAAAACCCATTGTTTACAGAACATGACAAAACCCAGGAAAAACCAATTCTTCTTCTAAAGTACTGTACATTCCTTAGAATTTCGTTCCATTACTCAACTGAAGATTCTTTTCAAACATCAATTATTCTTCTTCTTTTGTTCGATTACTTGAGAATTTCGACAATGGTAGTTTTGAAATTTGGTTAAAGTGTTGTTGAATCTTCAAGCAACACTAGTTTTAGGGGAGATTGGATTCGTTATGACAACACGATAGGCCGTTGTGTAACAAGGTAGCAACAATCAAGGTTTCGATGACATTGGAAAATCCATGACCGAAGGAACAGAAACCATGGAAATGACGGGAAACAGTGCCTTAAAATTGATTGATGAACATGAATCTAAGGTTGAAATTGATTGATGAACATGAATCGAAGGTTGAAGATTATAAGAAAGAACATGAACATGAATCATTAAAAACAAATATTGATTATAATATGGATGAAAGATGGCGTGATGGGTTATTACAGGAGAAAAAAGAGAGATTGCAAAAATGAATGTTTAACACCTGTGTGGGTTAACTCTCACGCGGGTGTTAATCCCAACGTGAGTTAAGTCACGTTGTGGTTTAATTTATGCGTGACTTAACTCACACGGAGGTATTTTCGAAAGTTTGGTTGAGAGGAGCAAAACTTGTTGGGAGAAGAGTATTTTTCAAGAAATTCTCCTTCAAATCACTCATAAGCCACTAGCCCTCTAGTCCATATCATACGGCCCAAACACTTTTTATTAGGAATTTTGCTCTTTACCCAAAAGTTTTTTCTCATTTTCAAGTGAAATGACCAAAATACCCCTGCGTGAGTTAACTCCGCGTGAGTTAACTCGCGTAGGGGTATTTTGGTCAGTTCAGATGGGAATGAGAAAAAACTGTTGGGTAAAGAGCAGAATTCTTTTATTAGTTCACTCCAAAAACGCTCTCTCTCTCTCTCTCTCTCTATGGATACTGATCGAGTGATCGTAACCCCCCACCTTTGAATCTCATTCTCCTCTGAGATGTCATCCCAGCGTTCAATGCCGAATGTGGACAGAATCAGCAACCTACCAGACTCCGTTATCTGCCACATCCTCTCTTTTCTCTCTACCAAGCAATCTGCCGCAACAACCATCCTCTCGAAAAGATGGAACCCTTTGTGGCGTTCAGTCCTCACCCTTTACTTCATCGACCGCGAGTTTGCAGACTTCAACACTTTTCGACTTTTCGTCTACTCAGTCATGCTCACCCGTGACCCCACATTGCCCATCCGATTGTTCAACCTCAAATGTGGTACCTCCTCCGGATGTGATCCACATGATATCAATCAATTTGTTCCTGTTGCTGTTAAAAAAGGAGTTGAGAATCTCATCTTAGATTTTACCAGCAGTGATGAGGATTTTCTAATCAGATTAGGTCCTACAATTTCAAGTGTCTTCAATTGCGGCAGGAACCTTGTGTTTCTTAAATTGAAGTATGTAATAGTGAATGTTGGTGCTCAATTTGATTTTCCACTACTCAAAACTCTCCATTTGGATAGCGTTTTCTTTGTGGGAAGAGATTGTAACAAGCTTATAGAAGGATGTCCCATTCTAGAGGAATTACAAGCAATTGATATAGGATTTCCAAATGATGAAATAGAGTTTAAAGGCTTATCCAATTTGGTAAGAGCCGACATTTCTAACGTTGGTTGGAATATTCCATTTTCTTGGTTTTGTAATGCAAAGTTTCTACGAGTAAGACTGGTATGAGTAACTCACTTCTCTTTAGCTAATGTTACAAGAAGTTTAACTTGATTTCTAATGTTAATTTGTCTTTCAACACACTCAGAGCAAGGAGCAACAAGTTCACACTTTTCGTAACTTAACTCACATGGAGCTTATATTTGAATTTAGTTGGCGTACTAACTGGAAGTGGTCGGTAAAATTGCTCGAACATTGCCCTAAGCTTCAAAATCTTACTATTGATAAGGTCTTACTTGTGCCAATGATGGTATTTTTTAACTATATTTTAGACATTTCTTTTCTAATTTTTGTCTGTGGATTTTAATAGCCTTATGGACATGGAATTGACGAGGACGATTGGACGGAACCAAAAATTGTTCCAGAATGCATTTCCTCTCAACTTAGAACATGCTCACTTACATCTTATAGAGGCAAGAAGTGTGAGCTTCAGTTTGCAAAGTATATTATGAAGAATGCAAAAGTAATGTGCACCATGACAATTAGTTCCTCGCAAGTGGATATAAATATAAAGCACCAAATGCTATTGAAATTATCTTCATGTCCAAGGGGTTCTACTACGTGTATACTTTCATTTTATTAATGAAGGTTAGGGCATGTTTACATTAGTTACCGTAGATTCTAATTTCTAGATTTGCAACAATAGTATGAAATGGTTTGAAATACATGAACTCAGTTTCACTAGGTCTATATGTCATATATTTTCAAATATATATTTTGATACTAAACACTCTGAGTGTGGAAGATCTTATAAGCTCTTTGAAATGTCATGAGATTGGTCTTAATGAGCATGAATCTATCAAGAAGCACAAATCTATTGCTCTAAAGTCTAGAGGAAAGTCATCTAAGGCTCTGAAGGCATTGGAGT
>Ga0228711_1007591_pt1 | contig 15634 bp, 9 predicted proteins | sample MedpolnodulmetaG_2_FD_177996 | JGI IMG/M metagenome (GOLD analysis project Ga0228711, IMG submission 177996) | Root nodule microbial communities from Medicago polymorpha collected in Santa Monica, California, United States - brown nodules | ecosystem: Host-associated > Plants > Roots > Nodule...
AATCCAATAAAAAAAAAAAAAAAAAAACTATTAAAACCATATTGAAAAAACCTATAAGACGGAAATGCTGTGTATGGCTTTGTTTGTCCCATGAAATACCAAATACAAGACCACTTTCCAACCGGCAACCTCTTAGGAACACAAACTCAATAAAAAAACATTGTAATGAACCAAGTGAAACAAATTCATGGTTACACACTAAGAAATAACATAGACAACACCAAAATCCTTATTGAAAAACTACTTCAAATCCCAAACCTAAACTATGCACAAGTACTGTTACACCATTCTCTAAAACCAACCACTTTCCTCTACAACAAACTCATTCAAGCGTGTTCCTCAAAACATCAATGTTTCACCCTTTACTCCCAAATGTGCCTTCATGGTCACTCACCAAATCAATACACTTTCAACTTCCTTTTCACTACATGTACCTCACTTTCCTCACTTTCCCTTGGCCAAATGATCCATACCCAGTTCATGAAATCTGGTTTTAAACATGATGTATTTGCTTCAACTGCTTTGCTTGATATGTACGCTAAATTGGGTTGTTTGAAATTTGCACGCAATGTGTTTGACGAAATGTCTGTGAGAGAGTTGGCTACGTGGAATGCGATGATGGCGGGGTGTACGAGGTTTGGTGACATGGAAAGAGCGTTGGAATTGTTTTGGTTGATGCCTTCGAGGAATGTGGTATCGTGGACTACTATGGTATCTGGTTATTCGCAGAATAAGCAATATGAGAAGGCTTTGGGGTTGTTTTTGAGGATGGAAAGGGAGAAAGATGTGAGTCCGAATGAAGTTACGTTGGCGAGTATTTTGCCGGCTTGTGCGAATCTTGGGGCACTTGAGATTGGGCAGAGGGTTGAAGTATATGCAAGGAAAAATGGGTTTTTTAAGAATTTGTTTGTGAGCAATGCGGTGTTGGAGATGTATGCAAAATGTGGGAAGATTGATGTTGCTTGGAAGGTGTTTGATGAGATAGGTAGATTCAGAAATCTGTGCTCTTGGAATTCGATGATCATGGGTTTGGCTGTTCATGGACAATGTCACAAGGCCATTCAGCTTTATGATCAAATGTTGGTAAGCTACTTGCTTGACTTGTTATTAAATTCCTTAACATTTGTCATGATAGACCCTTTTTGGAAGTTATTTTAGGGTATGTTTGGATCGGCTTATTTGAGTCTATATACTGACATGAGCATGTGTGAGACTGTTTGGGAGAGTGTATGGAAATATCTTTATGACATGTCCATAATCTGTTTTCAGCTTATTTCCAAAAGCTCTTTACGATTGCTTACGAAAATAGCTTGTAAGAAAATAGTTTGACTTTATTTTATCTTTTGTTATAGAAATAGCTTACACATAAACGCTTGTATGATAACGCTTATGCCATAAGCGCTTAAGTAAACCTTGAGAATTTCTGAGTGATACTAACATTGGTGTTTCTTTGTGTCGCTAATGGTGCCAGAGAGAAGGAACTTTGCCTGATGACGTGACATTCGTGGGGCTTCTCTTGGCATGCACACATGGAGGCATGGTTGAAAAAGGAAAGCGTATATTCCAGTCAATGACAAGAGACTTCAACATTATTCCCAAACTAGAACACTATGGCTGCATGGTTGATCTACTTGGTCGTGCCGGGCGATTAACAGAAGCTTACGAGGTCATAAAAAGAATGCCAATGAAGCCAGACTCGGTAATATGGGGTACTTTGTTGGGGGCTTGCAGTTTCCATGGTAATGTTGAATTGGCTGAGGTAGCAGCTGAGTCTTTATTTGCACTTGAGCCTTGGAATCCAGGAAATTACGTCATTCTTTCGAACATTTATGCATCCGCTGGGAAATGGGACGGAGTTGCAAAGCTCAGAAAGGTGATGAAGGGAAGCAAAATTACAAAAACAGCTGGACATAGCTTCGTTGAAGAGGGAGGTCAACTGCATAAGTTCATTGTGGAGGATAGATCACATTCAGAAAGTAGCGAAATTTTTGCTTTGCTTAATGGAGTTTATGAAATAATAAAGTTTAATAAAAATGAATATGAATGGTATTTAGATTTAGATTTGAACAACTAGTCATAGGGAGTAGGGTTCATGGTGGATACACTAAAATGATACCATGAAGATTTCTACCAACCCCATTTTGGCCAAGCAAATAAGTTGGCTTAATCAATTTATAGTACTCACAATCCATTATTGAGCAGACATAGCTTATAAAGAATCATAAATTTTATTCTTGAAAAGAACTCAAGGCTCTTTCTGCAAGAGAATCATCTTTTGAATATAATGAAATCGTTCAATATTCTTACCATCAGGATTTACTATCCACTTTATAAATCACGAAATGTTATTTTTCTTTTTGTTGTTGGTGGATGGTGAATGAAACCTTGAGCATTGGAGGTGAAGTTCCAACTTGTGTTAGATAGAGAAGGGATCTTTTTTTCAACTCAACATGTCATGAAGTTCAAGCCACTATTAGAGGAAGGTCTTCAGTCTTATATATATAGTTCTATACTCTCTCACAAGCAGAATTGCAGGTACAGTAGCATTTTAAAACTGTTATTATTGGTGTAAAAATTTTATGAGAACTTAATTGTGAGAAAATCAATACTCATGTTTTAGTAAGACTTTCTATAATGATTACAAAAGGTGACAAATTTCTTGTCAGAAATTAATGAACTGTAATTTTCCTAAAAGTTAAGGTAAAAATTTATCAAAGAATTTGGCTTTATACTTCCAAGTCCTGTGTTGCACTTGCATTCTGTGGTGGCCATTGAACTGAGATTTCATCATGCTTCTTTCTCTTTTGTCTTCTTCCTTTGACTCCTCACCGCTAATTTTAGAATCTCATCAATAAGAATAACAGGTGCTGATATCAGAATCACCAAAAACCACTCCTTCAAACTTAGTGGAGCAACACCAAACACCTCAGAGAGGAAAGGGATGTAAAGTATGAGACAATGTAGAGCAAAAGATATTGTCATGGCTACCAAAAGCCAAGGGTTTCTCCAAGGTGGTAATGTTCTCAAGCTATTCTCTTCTGATAGGGCATTCAAAGAATTGAACATCTCAATTGCCACCAAGACAGAGAGAGAAAGAGTCATTGCCTTAACTTTGCCAACTGAAAAATAGTCACAAGGATTTGAAAACGCGATCACGCGACCGCCACCAGCGTCAAATGAAGAAACATTGAAATTAGACCATGAAGGACACTCCCTCCAGTTGAGAAGCTGTGTCAATTCTATAACTGTGTGTCCATCACTAACAAGATTGATGCCAAGAAAAGATGCTTGTGTGTACCACAATACAAAAATTCCAACTGTTGCAATTCCCACATAGGAACCAATTACCTGCCATGAGCATTGGTATATGGTTAAATTTGCTTAATGAGTTTGTGAAAGACTTTGGTATAGACATACAAAGTTAATTAATAATCAGAAAGTGTATTCTGATTCTTTGTCAGCGAATCAGAAAGTGATCTGATGGTTATGATTGATAATGTAAAATATCTTTACGCTGACAGTGTATATGAATTAAATCCTGCAAAGTTAATTAATTAAATTGAAGAGATTTTGAGCTAAACTTACTAGGTAGCGGAAAAGAACCCAGGCACTTATAAGGGCATCGTCACTTTTTCGAGGTGGCTTCTGCATGATATCAACATCAGCAGGGTTGAAGCCAAGAGCTGTTGCAGGTGGACCATCAGTGACCAAATTCACCCACAGAAGTTGTACCGGTATCATGCATTCTGGGATCCCCAAAGCAGCTGTCAAGAATATGGATATAACTTCCCCAACATTTGATGATATCATGTACCTGAAGAAGGTTGAGTCTATTTGAATAACTTTTATCGATCAACCAGATGTAAAACATGGAAGGAGAAAAAGAAAAAAAAAACTAAGGAGCATACCTTATAAATGCTTTCATGTTATTATAAATAGCGCGACCCTCAGCGATAGCCGAGACAATGGTACTAAAATTGTCATCTGCAAGCACCATATCTGAAGCTTCTTTTGCAACCTGTCGTATTTAGCAATATTATGGTAAGATGGTGAAATATTATTTTAACCTTTAATACCACAATATATAGGTTCACTGCATAACCGCGACTGCAGTAGAGCAAAAGTCAGGTTACCTCAGTTCCGGTTATTCCCATAGCAATTCCTATATCAGCAAGCTTAAGTGCAGGTGCATCATTCACACCATCTCCAGTCATTGCAACAATCTCTCCCATTTCCTTCAGTAATCTCACAATTTCTTGCTTGTGTCTAGGCTCGGCTCGCGAGAAAACTTTGCCGCCATTTCTCAACAATAATTTAACTTGTTCTGAATGAGAAAGAGACATGAATTCTTTACCTGTCAAACTTTGACCTGCAAGATCCTCCTCTCTAGAGAACAATTTGATTTCCTTACAAATAGCCTCAGCTGTTGACTTATTATCTCCAGTTATTACCATCACTCTAATACCAGCTTGCTTACAATCTTCAATTGCTTTATGAACTTCCTCTCTAGGAGGGTCCTAATCAATTCAATTATAAACTAAATTAATTAATATCCTCTAATAGTTGCATCACAAGAAGATTGATAAAGGTATAATGCAAACTTACTCTTAAACCAACAACACCAACAAAAACTAAATCACTTTCAATGGAAGAATAGTATGTTGGATCAAGCAATTTCTTGTGTGCAGGATGAGTGTCTGCATAATAGTCTGAAAATTCTCCCAACTCATCCTTACATGCCAAACCTAAGCAACGCAATCCCTTCGAACTCATCTCATGGAGTCTTTGGAGAAGTAGCTCCCTACATTGATCATCTATTGGAACTAGAGATCCATCGGCAAGTTGCACATACGAGCTTCGCTCCAATAAACTCTCAACAGCACCCTGTGATTCAATTACTTTAGAGCTTGAAAATGTAGCACTAGAATGAAATAACGCATAGAAAGATGTCACATTTTATATTTCGAAACTTGTACTGATCCATATATCTTTGAATAGCATAATATATTTTTTTGTAATGGTGATGTACTAATTCTAATGATTTGAATAAGATCCAATTTGAATAGATATTTTCTGATAAAAATTATTTTATGATAAACTTCAATCTAGTGATAAACCATCAAATCAAACCACCTTGACAAGAAGCCGGTTTTGTCCATCTGATTCGCGAACAATAACACTCATCGACTTCCTAACGCGGTCAAACTCCAATGTAGCTACCCTTTTGGATCTTCTATTCCACCACTCACAACAACCTGCACAATAAAAATCAAATAGTACTTTGTTATTCTTAGTACAATTGTAACTTGACAATTACGTTATCTAATCTTTCATAAATTAGTCCGTTTACCAACCTAGCTTCAAAGTGTTGCAGTCCACCATGTTGTTTGTCGCAACTAGTGCATCGTGAGTTTTGTTCCTTGATTTGGTATCTGGAAACCCCATCTTTTCAACCAAAACTTTGAGAGCAGCTTCAGTAGGCAAACCAGTGGCTCGAAATAGGCGACCATCAAAATAAACACCGGCATCATTACAGACAGCACAAATTTCTGCCATGGCTAACAAGTTAGCATCCATATTATAACAAGTCCAATCAACAATGCCTCCATCTTTTGGATCATATGTTGTCCCTTCAACACTAATGACTCTACAAGCAGTTGTTTTCCCTCCCAAAGTAAAGAACTCCGTCGCAGACATTTGATTTGTCGTCAATGTACCGGTTTTATCTGAACAAATCACAGTGGTACATCCCAAAGTTTCAACACTTGGAAGCTTTCTCACAATTGCATTCTTTTGTGCCATTTTCCTTGTACCGAGTGCTAAACAAGTTGTGATAACCGCCGGAAGACCTTCTGGAATTGCAGCCACGGCAAGAGCAACAGCAATTTTGAAATAGTAAGTGCATTTCTGAAAAGAAAATTGAATGTTTGTAGGCCATCCATCAACAACATCCCAAGACATGAAATTTTTGTAGTTTATAATCCAAACAACAAGGCAAACTATTCCGATAGAAGTTGTAAGCCTGCCACCAAATTCGTCTAACTTCTTCTTCAAGGGAGTATCGCTTTCCTCCAACGAAGCCTCGTGTATTTGCTTCTGTATCTTTCCGATTTCAGTGTTCATTGCTGTGGTAATAACAATGCAAATACAGCTTCCATTGACAACAGTTGTGCCTGCAAATACCATATTTTCTTTGGCCTGCAATTCACAATCATCCAAGAAAATAGGATTGGTTCCTTTGAGAACCGGCATTGCTTCTCCGGTTAACGAGCTTTGTTCCAATCTTAGTGTTGATGTTTTCAAAGCTGCAACTCTCATGTCAGCCGGAACTTTATCTCCAACGTGCAACTCAACAATATCGCCTGGAACAAGCTCCCGTGCAGGCAAATCAGGAACAAAATATCCATCCCTTAACACTTTTATAGATTCACATTGCAACTCTTTAAGAGCTTCAAGAGCCTTTTCAGCATTGTTCTCTTGCCAAACTCCGACGATTGCGTTAAGTACCAAGATCAAAATGATCACAAGCGGCTCTACATAAGCCTCGAATCCAGATTCACTTCCTTCAAAGTATGCCAAAAGAAATGATATAAAGGCTGCTGCCAAAAGTATCTTCACCAACATGTCATCAAATTGTTCTAACACTAGTTTCCATAACGGTTTTCCCTTCTCTTTTGCTAGCTCATTCCAACCGTATTTCTCACGACGCTTCTGAACCTCATTAGAACTCAAACCCTTTTCCAGTTTCACACCATACTCTTCCAAGCACTCATCAACTGACCATGACCATGCAGGGAATGGCTTTTCCTCCATTAGAACTTTTATGTGCATGTAATTCACAACTAGACATCAATAAAAGACAAAAATTAAAATAAAGTTTTGTTACAACAATTGACAAACAAATTATAAAAAATCTTAGTGCTATCTTTGGTATTACAGCGAGTTTGCCATAATCACGGTGAGCCACTGTAATTTTGCAGTAGCTTATACAAAATCACAGTGGCTCACCTAATTCTGGTAAACTCATTGTGATACCAAACATAAACATGTTATAGAAGCGCAAATAACAAATATTAGATTGGACACAGTCAAAAATACAATCACAAGAAAGAGTAAACAATATTTTATAACAAAATTAATTTTGCTTTTCCAAGATGAACAAAGTAATTGTACAAGATAAACATAAGAGGACAATAACATACATCAAAAAACATCTTTTAAGGACATGAAATAAAGACAAATAGCATACATCAATCACTCTTATAGAGATACAAAAATATGGTGTATGATAAAACAAGAATTTATGTTCAGTATATATAAAAGATATAAATATAAAACAAAAACAAAAAGTTGTACCATTAGAGGAAGCAGATAAGGTTGGAATTTGTCAGCTTGGAAACCAAGCAAAGGTAAGGAATTTTCCTGGTGAGTGAGGAAACCTTTGGTGCAAGAAATTAATTGTACTTTGTGAAGACTAAGGACAAGTCACTGGTCTTTGTGTTTGAACAACTTTTAGACAAATTGTGTTATGTTTCTGAAAGAGAATTTTGGAATATGATGCTTTCAAAATTCTTCTTCTCAAGTGGAGACAGTTACTTTAGAATTTTCTAAAGAAATGTGTGAGTTGGAACAAACTGCACAACCCCACTTTCTCTTCTTTTGACTTTCTGTACTATTTAATGGTAACGTTACACACACACTTTTTCAAATCTTGTTTCTCTTTTTAATTTCATATATATTGATTCATATATATAACACTTTATAGTTTATATTTATTTTATCATAGAATTCAAGCACATAGCTTTATTGCTTTCAGATTGGTCAAACTCAAACATATATAATATGAGTTATATTGTGTATTTTTTTCAGAGGAATATGACTTTTATTGTTATGTAGCATGCAGTGTAAATATTTTTCACAAATATATCTAATAAAATTATATGAACCTTCAACCCAAAAAAAAAATTATACGAAGCTAAATGACAAAAAAGTCGAGGTTGTTAGGTCAGAAATTGTGGTCAACGTTCGAATCCCGACTCTTTTACATGTGTCTGACTTTTCAAATGGTTATCGTCATTTTGTCAATCTATAGAAAGAAAAAAAATTATATGGATGTACTTTGACCAAAAAAAAAAAATTATATGAACGTGTGTCACGTACTTTTGTTATATTAGTTTTTAAAATATCTCTTTATTATTTATATGGTCAAATGTGATTAAATGAATGTTTTTGGTAGTCTAAAACCGTTTCTCGCAGTCGAGAAATGTGATTAAATGATTGTGTAAAAGGGTTTTGTACCAACAATATAAACAAATTAATTCCATAATATATATTTGAAATTCAATATTCGTAAAGAAATATTCCCTTCGTCCCAACGAGTCAACATAAGTTGATGTATTTAATATAAATTTTGAACCAAATATATTAATTTTTGTTGACCAATTTTTATTTATATTTTAAGACAGATAGAGTAGACAGTTATTGAAATATATTTATCCTTTAAAGAAGGTTGGTAAATTCCGGTTGCATTGCAAGTCGTAAACACTACCAATCTGAAAATGGTTTTGTTTTATAGTTCTATGTTGTGATATATTTTTAAAATTTGTATTTTATTTGACTAAGTGTTAAAAAGGAATTTTTGTTAAGAGTCAGTCATAATGAAATGGGGTCCCGTAGCAAACATGTGCAATTTAAACTTATTCGATCTCAATCTAATCACATAACACTTAAGAGAGCTTTATCATATATTATGGTTCTATCTCATCTGAGTGATTAATGTCTACCGTTACATGTAAAAGGTGTCTGGTTCACATTAAGAAAAATTAGTCACATAACAAAATGGTAGGAAAAAGGTTAATTAACGACAATTTCATTAAACGTGAATTAATAAATTCTTTTTTTTTGTATCATGTTAATGGTACGGATTTTTCCACATCTCGTCGAAAAACTAGTCATCACATAAAGGTGAATTCTCCCCTTTCAACTAAATTTTCTCCTTATCCATGAGTCAATTAAAAAGTTCTTAATTCTTAAGCAAATATGATTATCTCTTATTTTTATGGGAACATATGATTATCTTTTATACTTAAAAACATGAATGTTGGCACGTTAGGCAAGTGTAGCTACCAAAAAATATGTTAGGCCAAGTGTTGCTGTCATGATTATGATACCTTATTCTTGTGTAGTGCTGCAACAGTGAGCATGTAATTTCTTGAAAAAAGTAATGATTTTTTTTTATTAAGAAAAAAAAGTGATTGCTTTTGCTTATATGCGACCAAACTTTATGGAGGAAGTTACATGCTCTTTTTCTTTTTTTTTTGAATAAAAGTTGCATGTTCGTTTACCACAAAAGTGTGCAACACAAAAATAATAAGGTATGCAACACTAAATAACATTATATCAATTGTTTACTAAAAAAAATTATCATATCAATTGTAAAAAAATATAATATTGTATTTTCTTTTTCTTTTTTACCGAAATAACGTTATATCTTTGATTTTTTTTATTATCTCTCCTCTCTTTTTTTTCTTTTTTCCTTTCTCCTGTATTTATATTTCTCCTTTCAACCGTTAAATACTAAAATTTCTAATTTTTTAAAAAAAAAATATAAAGGTCATGTTAACGTGTGTCCTAAACACACAAGTTAAACAATTCAAAAACAACAATTTTGCATTAAAAAAACAATATATTAGTAACTTTAAAGAAGTTGAATGTACGACTTTTAAATTCCTTAACACGTGGTTTTGCAAATACAAGTTAGCATTTACCAAAAAGTAAATCTTTTATCTAAAACATAAATTTACGTCCAATCCAATTATTAAATATGGTCGTGTTTATATAATCACATAAATTTAAATATTTAACAATTAATTTCAAGTTCCTTCAAAAAAGTAATTTCAAGTTAGTAAAGAAATACTCGTAAGTAACTTCAAGTGTATTTGACTAATAGCAGTACTATATTTAATATTTGTCGTGTCTATCTTTCTCACCTGTGGAAGCTTCCAAGCAACTTCCTTAGCCATCACCATCATGTACTAGTACTTCTTCGGCCATTGTGCTCCGCATTTTTTATTCCAAAGTTTAATCAACCACAACCACTAAGTCAACAAATGAGAGTATGTTTATGGTCAAATGCATTGTTGGTTAAATCTGGTTTTTTTTAGTTTTAAATTGGTCTGTTAGTAAAATTGTGGATCTAGTTTTTTACTCTCTCCGTCTCACGATAATTGTTTCTTTAAATAATTTTTAATTTAGAATATCAATGAAGTATTTTTTTTATTAGTATACTCTTATTTATTGAATTTTATCTAAATTAACTACTCCACTAACTACAATTAATAAGAGTGTTTTAGTAAATGATACTCCCTTCGGTCCTATTTATAAGAAAAAGTTGAGTCAACAAAAGTTGATGTATTTAGTTAAAAATTCAGTCTAGATACATAAACTTTTGTTGACCCAACTTTTTAAAATCAACACAATTAATCATTTTATTAACGAATAAATCTTAAACAACTACTCCCTCTGGTCCTTATTATAAGAAATAATTGACTTTTTAGATTCATTGTGTAAGTGATGTATCTAGTCTATATTTATTACGAAATACATTAATTATTCAATAAATTTAAAAAGTCAATTGTTTGTTATAAAAGACCGAAGGGAGTATTATTTAGAGACGAATAGAGTAAGTCACAAAATATATGCATCATTATCCTATTTCTATCAAACTCTGTCAAAAAATGCTTATGCGGATTTTATCGCTAAGTTGACAACCTACCTCTCTCAAAACTAGGATTCATAAGTGTAATATTTAGTCTTATTTTGAAACAAAAATCATTTGATTACTTGATTTATAATATTGTTATCGAAATATTTGCCTCTAAAATTAGGATTGAATTAACAAACAAGAGGAAAATGTATAAAAGTAATTATGTATGGTGTCATAAATATATTTTGACCTTCCACCTCAATGTTAAATGGTCATATAATCACTTTTTAACAAAGTTGTAGGAAAAAAAATGATTTTGTTAAAAAAAAATAATTAAAAGACTAACTTGTTTACTACTGTAAATGACCATTTTGAAACTAAAAAAACTAAAATATGGTATAAACGTTAAAATTAATTGACCCTATGATGTATTTGGCCTGTATTTATTTATTTTTTTTAATCACATAATCTTTGCACACTCTCTTTTAATTGGTTAGAATCGTGATAGCTGAAAAAGTTCTTCCTCAACAAATTCTCATAGTTGAATTTAAACTCAAAGGACCTCTGGTAAACCGGAAGAAATTGTTTATAGTTTCATTCAAGTGATTATGGATTAGTATCTTTTATGTTTTTGGTTTTGTGGCCGCATAAATTGATTTTGGATTTCAATATGTGTATTTTAATAAAACATAAAACAAAATTACTAAGTTTTGTGCGTTGGTTAATTGGTCATATCTTTTTGAGAAAATGTATTGGATTGATATTATTAGTTTAGTCAAAGAAAAAAATTCAATCAAATATAAGTTAACTATGCGATTTGATATGTACATTTTGTTACAATTGCAAAATTAGGAGGGTCAAATATTTGTTGTTTTTTATTTGTTATCTTTGTCCAATATTTAGACAGAACACCGCTTCCATATTTTTATTAAAATGAAATCTTAGAATACGACGAGAGGGAAGTGGATGAAATCAACGTTGAAAGAGAGTCAATGTTGAAATAGATTTGGAAATGGAAAAAACTAAACAAGAACAAAATGGCTCCATCGAAGATGAAGGAGATCTTACTATTTGTCTTTTTTCGGAAGAAAAAAAAATAAGACTTTACTTTGGAAAATATTGAGGAAGATAATAATCTCTTCACATTGAAAAAACCTCTTGTAACTTCTCTTTTCTATTATAAAAAAAAAATGGAATAGGCCATTGTGATATATAAAAAATGATCGCTTTGAAAAAGTCATAAGAGATGAAAACTCGCAATTTTTTTTCGTATATGTCAAAGTCATGTAAAAGAACCAATATCTTTCATGTATCCATCTGATTTTGTCTAGTTTTTTTAAAATCATATAAAAAAAATGGATCCCTTCACAAGAGATAAAATTTCCTATAATGATAATGAGCTGTCCAATTATTGGAGCTCCACTAATAAAGAAAGAGTATATGCTAGCTGATCATTGGAGAAGAGCTATATCTTTGATCATATTTGCTTTTTCACTCTCAGGAAATAATATCAGTTAGGCTTCCTCTAACTCAATGTCTGATTTTGGTATTCTCAAAGTTTTTAACATCAAAATACATCCTCCTAATGCTCCTTCTATCAAGAAGGTGACTTGGCATCCTTCATATCTTTAATTAGACAAAATGTAATATCGATGATGCCTCGTCTGGTATTTCTGCTAAAACTTCTTCCGAAGGAATTTATAGAAATATGTATTGGAAATATTTAGAAGAATCAAAAGAGGGAAGGCAAGAAGAAAAATGAACAACTAGTCCAATGAAGAGGTAGGGTAACACGTGGATAGGATTGGAATTTTGAAATTTATGAAAGGATATTTTTGTTCGAAACATCCATCTTTTGAGACTCATTTTCTCTCCCCTTAAAAAAAAAATATTTTACAAATGTACTCGTAACTAGGGGTGGGAATAGGTTAGTTCGACTTAAGCTTTGCAAGATTTAACCTTTTGAAAGTCTGATATGGTATGCTAGTATGTTTAAAAGTCTATTTCATATGAACATATTTAAATAAACAATGTAATCTAAGTTTAAATAAACTAGCAAACTAATAGACGAATGAGATTAAACCCTTTTTTATATTTAATACTTTTAAAGAAAATTTAACATGAATTTTTAGAGAATTTGACTATATATTATATCATAATTCAATTTTAGTTTATAATAATACATTTAAATATGCAAAAAATTAAGTATACACTAATAAGCGTAAATTATTAAAAAGGTTAACAAATTTATAATATAATTCAAAGTACAAAATAAATATAGTAATATTAGTGGTAAATAATATTATTCATATTTACATAAGTAAATCTACCCAATAGGTCTAATAGGCTTTTTTACGACCCGTGAGCCCGTGACATAGGCTAGATCATAGATCCTTGTATGTCGGTTTGACGTGTTCTCATCCTTATTCGTAATAGCTTCCTATTTAAGTTGTTTTTTTGGGTTTTTTTTATATTCGGATTTTTCTATAAAGAAAAAGGCAACAAACAAATACATCACTCTTAAAAACGATTATTTTTAATATATATATATATATATATAATTTTTCAATGAAAAAGTTGTAACTAACAGACTATAAATTATATAAAATAATTAAAGTTTAATATAGTATTGAAATATTATCACAAGTTAATTATTTAGCTTATATTTTATAATTTGATCATGAATGAAGTCTCGAGTATGATCCATCTTCGACAAAGAAGCTACATTGAAACTCTTGTTGGATCGAAGTTGGTTGATCTATGCTAATTATCGTGGTGAATGAGTGCAATTTCATCTTCATAAAGATTGACGTCAATGTCCATTTCAACATTCCTTCTGATAAATTATCTATTTTCATTGTTGCGACAACAACTTGAACTTGTGTTTCATATTTAAAATTAGGTATCTAACAAATGATAGCAAGTTTGTTCTTTCATACCCCTAAAATTTCTTTCAATTGTGCACCTTAAACTTGAGTGGTAATAATTGAATACTTCGTTATGATTTTCAAACCCACTTGAATGCCTAAAATCAAGAAGGCAAAAATGTTCACAACTCTAGGGACTAATGTATTTTATTGACGTTGGATAGCCAGAGTCCACCAAATAATACTTACTTAAAAATAAAGTAATTATTAGAATGTGAAAATAAAGTATTTGTTAATACAACAAATCGTTTCTAGTCAGACAAAAGAACACACCTTGAAGAAAACGTAGAAAATTAAAGTTTGTAATTGTAATAGCTTGGTCAAAAACATCGACATCATTAGCGGTACATTCCCATTCAGCTAATACAAGAGTGAAACATATATTCCTATCACATACAATCATTATATTTTGTGTTGGGTATCATTTTGTTACAATAAAATTTGCTAGCTCACTGGCACTCACTACACATAGCACGTGGGCACCATTAATTGTTTTAATAACATTCTTAAAAATGGTCAATAATGTTGATAAAAATTTTTAGCATGATAATCACAAAAATATAGGATCTTCGGGTTAATATGGTCGAAGGACAAATTAAGACAAGCATAAAATGTACAATAGAAATGTCTACTTTACATTCTCACTTAAGTGTCGAAATATTTCTTTGATAATTTTATCACCTACCATGTGACTACAACGACTAAAAGCATTGCAACCATTTCTTCAACCTTGATATGATTAAAAGACTTTAAACTCGTTCCACTAATTCATTGCAAAGTTTATGAAAACTGTTTTTTCATTTGAAACACCTCATAACGAGTGAGACTCTTCTTCAACAAAAAATGATCATATAAAACAAATAAATAATAAGATGAAATTGGACTCATATAAAACTATTTTGCATTGTTAGTAGTGCATATGTAAATTAAATTTTAAAGTGAATAAGCTCTTCGAAGCTTTGTTCATACTTCATTGGGGCCGAGTTGTACGAAAATTGCATTGGTTTTTGCAATTTATTTCGTCTATTCCATTTTCATAACTGTTGTATGATTCATCAATTTGTAAGACTATCTTTTACGTTCAACATCCATTAATCAGTCATAGAGGTTTACTATGTAAGAGAAATCACAACTTTTGCATATAGGATATATGACGTGTGTATAATAGTGATGAATTTGAAGTTTGTGATTATACGTTGATTTCATGTTAATTGTATATTATTGATATTAATATGTTTGATTGTGTGTTTATACATGTATTTCGTGTAAATCCTGTTATGTTAATATTGATATTTAGTTCTAACAAAATGACCTTAAGAAATTGATTTTTGGGATGTAGACATATATTTATAAGATGATTAGTTTGAATAATTGATTTTAGTTAGAAAAAACAAGTTATGTAGTTAATGACTTAGAAAATGCTTGAGTCATGATCTGAATAGCAGATTACAAGTTAATAAGGATTTTGTGTTTTTAATTAATTGTCGCTTTGACGGTTTACTCATTTTCAATAAAACTAATTAATGCTAAAACATATTTTCAAAAAGGAATCTTGTCGAACTGTCTTCCAAGTTTGTCAATTGGTTGCATAATCTTCATTATGGCTGTTAATTTTAAGCTGTCAGAGTCAGGGATGGATGTTTATTATCAAATTTTATTAAAAAGTTGAAAGACACAATGACGATAAAGCAAAACAGCAATTGTATATAAATTCATATGACATGTTTTTTAGTATTATAGAAAACATTAATTCAAGAATATTACCATGTATCAACATGCATAGAAGTATGCTAGTCAAATTTTTATTTGTAGGTTCTGAATGTAGTCTTTTTTCTCTTTGATGTCGTGTTTGCGTTTATATCTGAAGCAAAATAATGACTTATTATTGGTAGTGACGTAATGTACCCTTTTCTTACATGATTAGCTGCTTTTTAGCATTAACATAAAGGTTGGTTGTCATTGTTGTTGTTGTTTATTGATTTTACTTTATCAGAATTTAAAG
>Ga0228711_1007593_pt1 | contig 15631 bp, 13 predicted proteins | sample MedpolnodulmetaG_2_FD_177996 | JGI IMG/M metagenome (GOLD analysis project Ga0228711, IMG submission 177996) | Root nodule microbial communities from Medicago polymorpha collected in Santa Monica, California, United States - brown nodules | ecosystem: Host-associated > Plants > Roots > Nodule...
TCGCTTCTCCTGTGCCATATGTTCATCCTCCGTGTCTGGGTCCTAACTCGTCAGGGATAGCTACCCGGAAACGGCGGGCGGGGGCCGGGAGTTCCTTTTCAGGTGGAAATTGGATTTGGCGCAAGGCGGAGGGCAATCGTCTGCTGCTGATTCAAAAGCCGTTTAACTCCGCTCGAAATGCCCCAACGCGGGACCGCGCGGCGTGCGAGCTTTAACGATCACGCTCCAAATCGGCGACCAGCCTTCTTCGGTCCCGCCTATTTCTGATCTGCTGCGTTTGCAACTCCCGGCCCCGGATGACCGGTCCGCCGGCATTTTCGAGCACAACGAAAACTCTGCGAGCGCCGATGGGAAGATCTTCCGAGCCGTAATGACCCACGATTTCGACCATGACGGAGAGAACGGTGCCGTGCAAATCGTCGGATGAATGCCTTTCCGATGTTTTCCCGAGCGCGTGGCGCATCAGAGTACCGAATGAACCGAGGTCCCTGATCTCGCCGCTTCCCAAAGGGCCTTGCCGGGTGCGGTGCCGGGGTTCGGTGGGAACCTCTCCTTCCGACTGCGGCATGTCCGTTACCGGGCACATGAGTGACCCCGCAGGGGTCTCCAGTTTCACGAGTACGCTGGCGACGTAGACTGGTCCCGAGCTCATGTTGCTGAGGAAACAGCGGGCGTCCAATCCGGATCCTGAGCCGCGCGTAATCAGCAAGGTGGCGCGGAGCTGCCTGCGATAGTTGCTGACGAACACTTGCAGGTAAATCATCCAAACGGCCAGGGTACCTAGGCCCGTAAGCGCGGTGATAAGTTCGCGATGTTCTTCAATCCACTGCAACCCGTTTCTCCGGCGGAAGCGCGATCATGGGTACATTTTGTCGCTAAGCCCGCAACGCCAATGCCATTTGGCTGCGAGCACAAGCGGCGTGACCGCCGCCGGGAGGCTCCGGCGGCGGTCGAGAGGGCTCGCTCCGGTAACCGCTGAGCAACGGTTATGTTCATTCAGGAGAGGTCGCCGCCCGGTTTCGAGCGACCCAGGATCACTGCGATGAGAGGGCCGCTCCCAAGCTCTTACCTTGTGGAGCGGCCCTCTCTGCTTGACTATTTCGCAGGGTTCGGGCCGATCCGCTTGCCGTGAGCGACGCGTTCCGCGGCCTTGTGGACCATGGTATACGCATAATCTATGCCCATGCCGTAGGCGCCGGAATGTTCCTTCACGAGCGTCGTGACGGCGTCATAGGTCTCCTTCCGTGCCCAGTCACGCTGCCACTCGAGCAGAACCTGCTGCCAGGTGACCGGAATGACGCCGGCCTGAGCCATGCGATCCATGGCATATTTGTGCGCATCGGCCGACGTGCCGCCGGACGCGTCGGCAACCATGTAGATCTCGTAATCGGGGACATCGTGGAGAGCTGAAAGCGCGAAGGTCGTATTGCAGACCTCCGTCCACAGACCGGAGACGACGATCTTCTTGCGGCCGTTTGCGGCATTCTTTGCCAAAGCATCACGGACGTTCTGGTCGTCCCAGGAGTTCATCGACGTTCGTTCCAGAATGTCGTTTTCGGGAAATACGGCGAGCAGTTCCGGGAAGGTGTTGCCGGAGAAGGATTCCGTCTCGACGGTCGTGATGGTCGTCGGGACGTTGAAGATCTTGGCGGCCTTGGCAAGGCCGACGACATTGTTCTTCAGCACCTGCCGATCGATCGACTGGACGCCAAATGCCATCTGCGGCTGCTGGTCGATGAAGATGAGCTGGCTGTTTTCGGGGGTCAGGACTTCGAGCTTAGACACTTTGATTTCTCCGTTTGAAGTTTGGTTGCCGTTGCCGGCATTTAATTGCAAGCCTTCGCCGGTCGGCTGCCTGAGGCAGGCAGCCGTCTTTGTAGGGCCATGGACGAGTGGGTCGGAAGGCGAGGATCAGATGCGCCGGCTTATGCTGCCAGTGGCTCCAGGCCGGCCTCGATCTTTTCGCGGAAGGGCTCATAGCGGGTCGGCAGCTTGAGTGCTTCCCCGAGATGAGCGGTATCCTCATCCCGGTCGAACCCGGGCTCGTTTGTGGCGATTTCGAACAGGATCCCGCCGGGAGTCCGGAAGTAGATCGCCCAGAAATAGTCGCGATCGATGACTGGCGTCACCTGATAACCGGTATCCATCAGGGCTTTGCGAACCTCCAACTGCTTTTCGCGATTTTCGACCGCGAAGGCGATGTGGTGAACGGAGCCCGCGCCCTGACGCGCGAACGGTGTCTGGGGGAGCGCCACTAGGTCGATCGTGGCCGCGCCGTTGCCACCTGGAGTAGTGAACCGGGTGACGTCCCCCTCGACCTCGGTGCGTTCATAACCCATGAAGCGAAGGAGTTCTTCCGTGGCCGCAGTGTCATGCAGATTGAATCTTGCGCCCGAGAAGCCGCGAATGGCCTCTTCCTCGGAGATCCCGTCCACAAGCCAGGGAGCACGTGCATCGTCGACCGTTTCGATCAAGGCCAGCCTATCGCCATCGGGACCGGCGAAGCGGAGGCGCTCGACACCGAAGGTCGCGTCGGCCTGAATGCCGCCCACGCCGTAAGCAATAAGGCGGTCCTTCCAGAAAGCGAGCGATCCCTTAGGAACGGAGAACTGCGTTTCACCGACCTCACCGACGCCCGGGCGACCGGTCATCATGTGGGAGAACGGGAAGTAGGTCATGACCGTGCCGGGCGTGCCCTTCTCGTCACCGTAGTAAAGATGGTAGACGCTGGGATCGTCGAAGTTGACGGTCTTCTTCACACGCCGGAAGCCGAGGACGTCGGTGAAGAACCTGTTGTTCTCCTGTGCATCCGACGCCATCGAGGTTACGTGATGCAGTCCCTTGATATCCTTGATCATCGTTGCGCCCTCTTGTTCGAGTTGTTCGTCTCTGTTGAGTGAAGGTGTAGCCGGGTTGATTGGCGCAAGGAATTGTAATAATAATTGCCAGTGAATTGCGTTTTTTGAAATAGTTGGAATGAACGACTACAAAGCTTTGAAAATCTTTCTCCTCGCTGCCGAAAAGCGGAATTTCGCGCAGGTCGCGCGCGAGTTGGACATGACGCCAGCCGGTGTCACACGCGCGATAGCCGCCCTGGAATATGACCTTGGCATCCAACTCTTCGTGCGAACGACCAGGCAAGTTTCGCTGACGACAGACGGTGCCATCTTTGCCGCTCAGGTCCAGCCAGCCGTTGCTGTCCTCGATAATGCGCGACGCGACGTCAGGAATGCGAACAAGGCCGATCAGGGGCGACTGAGGATTAGCGCCCCAACATGGCTCGGCAAGACCATTCTGCCGCCCATCCTTTCAGGCTTTCGCGAACTTTATCCGAAGATGAGTTTCGAGATCTCGTTGTCGGATGGGCTGGTCGACATCGTCGACGGTGACTACGATCTGGCAATCCGCATATCGTCGGCTCCATCTGACAAGTTCACGATCTGGCGCAAGATCAGCGTCGTCCGACGAGTCCTGGTCGCGGCACCGGGAAGCCGATTCCATGCTATGGAGCATCCTGGCCAGTTGTCGCCCGACGACTGTCTGGCCTATAGCGGCGAGAGCCGACGCGAAACCTGGGTGCTTTCTGACGGCGGATCCAGCATGACGATTTCAGCCGGCCGCGCATTCAGCGCCAACAGTGGAGAGGTGCTGGCCGATATGGCGGCTGATGGTGCCGGTGTCGCAATGCTGCCGGGCTTCCACGTCGCCGAACATCTGCGAACCGGAAGGTTGGTTCATATCCTTCGCGAGTGGTCGCCGCAGGATCTGTGGCTCACACTGTACTATCCGCCCTACCAGGCGCTACCGCCCCGCATCGCATCCTTCTCGAAATTCTTCGAACGGCAGCTCCCAGCGCACATGGCAATGCTGGAATAGAACTGACGTGCAGCCCGGTGCCGGCTCGGACTTTAACAGGTGTATTGCGGCGTTGCCTGAGGCTTGGTTTCAGCCGTTTCACGTTGCCTTTTTACCCCGACGGCCTCGAACAGACGAGGACGAACCGGCGGTAGAAAAATGTTCTCAGCCTGTTTCTAAGGTCTGCATTCCTGCGCTGGGCAGCCGCAATCGGCCGGCGGGACGGCAGCAAGATGTTTTCAAAGCCGGCGGCCTCGATCAGAGGCACAAGCCTTTCGACTGTGAGACCGTCGCCGAAGGGCAGACGCTCCATGATCTTCGCGTGGCGTTCGCTCATGGCCCCGTCATAATGCGGGTCGTACCCGATGATGCGCTCGAGGGCAGCCACCGCAAGCGAGGCCAGCCGACCGAGCGGCGTAGGCTTCGACCAGTCCCCATCGAAGACGAGCAGCCTGCCGCCGGGCTTCAGCAGGCGGAGCCACTCTGCAAGCGCCTGTTCCGGCTCGGTGAGGGTCCAGACAAGGTGCCGGCAGACCACGGCGTCATAGGTTCCGTCCGGCTCCATCGTGCGTTCGGCATCGGCCAGTATGAAGCGGACCTTATCGTTCCCGGCATGTTTGCGCCGCGCGACCGCGAGCATGGTCTCGGAGAAATCGAGCGCGGTCACGTCATGCCCGAGCGAAAGCAGCACGCCGGTCACTTCGCCCGTCCCGCATGCGAGTTCGAGAACCTTCAGCGGCCTTGCCCCAAGTGCGCTCCGCACCGCCGCCGCCCAGGCGTCGAACTCCGGCCCACGTGGAATGCGATGACCGAAAGCGAGGTCGAAGGTTTCCGACCGCTTCGACCAGTATTCGCGGATGTCATCCTTCAGATGGTGGTTGCGAATGTCCATGATATCAGGCTCCGACAGCGGCAATTGCGGAAAACGGGCGCGGCTGCCGGCGTCTTGCGCGGTAGCGGATGAAGCAGCTTCCGTCGAATTCCTGCTCGACCTCGACTTCGATCCCGAAGACTGCGCGGATGCGCTCGACCGTCAGCACCTCCTGCGGGCGGCCGAGTGCCACAAGCCGACCGCCCTGCATGACCGCGATCCGGTCGCAGAACATGGCGGCGTGATTGAGGTCGTGGAGAGCGGCGACCACCGTCCGGTCCTGGCGGCGGACGAGATCCAGCAGGCTGATCTGATGGCCGATGTCGAGGTGGTTGGTCGGTTCGTCGAGGAGCAAAATCTTCGATTCCTGCGCCAGTGCCCGCGCAATGTGCAGCCTTTGCCGCTCACCGCCCGAGAGCGTGTGCCATAGGCGATCGGCAAGATGGCCCATGTCGACGTTCCTCAACGCCGCGTCGACGATTGCGTCATCCTGAGGCGACCAGGGCGAAAGCGGCCCGAGATAGGGTGTGCGGCCGAGTTCGACTGCCTGGCGCGCGGTTATCCGCTCGCCGGTCTCGGCCTGTTGTTCCACCAGTGCGAGCCTTTGGGCGACCGCACGGCGGCCGAGCGCAGCGATCGGAGAACCGTCCAGAAACACCTCTCCTTTTCTCGGCTTGCGGATCCCGGCGATGAGCGACATCAGGCTGGTCTTGCCGGAACCGTTCGGGCCGATGATGCCGAGAAACTCTCCCGTCTCGAGGGTCAGGGAGACCTCCTTGAGGATGTCGGTCCCGCCGGCCGACCACGAGATTTCGCGCGCTGATAGAGTCATGCGCGGTCCCTCCTTTGTCCGAGTATAAGTGCGAAGGCCGGGGCACCGACGAGCGCCGTGATCACGCCGATCGGCAGAACCTGGCCAGGGATGAGAATGCGCGACAAAATGTCTGCAAGGATCATGAAGACGGCACCGATGAGCGCCGCAGCGGGGAGCAGAACGCCATGCCGAACGCCGACGAGCATGCGCGCCGAGTGGGGGATGACAAGCCCGACGAAGCCAATCGAACCCACGATCGAGACCATCACCGCCGTCATCATCGCCGAGACGCCGACAAGCGCGAAATAGGTCCGTCTTACCGAAATGCCGAGCGAGGCGGCCGATTCCGACCCGAAAGTGAAGGCGTCCAGTGAACGTGCATGCCAGAGACAGACGACGAGACCCAGAAGCGTTGCCGGCACGGCGAGCCAGGCATCCGGCCAACGCACGCCTGAAAGGTTGCCGAGCAGCCAGAACATGATGCCGCGCGCCTGCTCGGCCGTCGCCGCCTTGGTGACGATGAATGAGGTGAGCGCGTTGAAGAGCTGAGATCCCGCGACGCCCGCCAGGATGATCGCTGCGGTGCCGCGACCGGCTTTCGCTGCGAGCAGGCTCACCAGGACAAAAGCGACCAGCGCGCCGATGAAGGCGCCGAGCGGCAGCGTCAACAGGCCGGCGCCCACCCCGAGAATGGCGACACTGACCGCCCCGGTCGATGCGCCGGCCGAGATGCCGAGGATGTATGGATCGGCCAGCGGATTGCGCAGCAACGACTGCAGCACCGCTCCGGAAAGCGCGAGCGCGGCCCCGCAGGACGCGGCCACTACCGCCCGGCTCAGCCGATAGCTCCAGATGATGCCCTCGTCGATCGGTTGCAGAGGATAGCCGGCATTCCACACCCGGTTCGCGACTGTCTGCGCGACGGTTTTGAATGGAATTGCCGTTTCACCGATCGCGGCGCCCAACCAGAGCGCCGCGATCAGAATGAGAAGCGCTGCGAGGACCGCGCCCACGCGTCCCGTCCCCGTTCGCCCGGCCAATGTCAGCACGCGGCTCACTTGGCCAGTCCTGCCCTGTCGGCCAGCCCGCCGTCTGAGCCAAGTCCGCTTTTTGAGCCAAGTCCGCCCTTCGAGGCAAGTCCGGCCTCCACGATGGCCTCCGCCAGCGCTTCGATACCATCGATCGTGCGGATCGTCGGGTTCATCGCCTGTGCATCCATGCCGAACACGTGGCCCTTGGCCACAGCCGGCATGAGGCTCGCCACCGGATCCCCCTTCAGGAATTCGAGCTTCGCCTCGAGGCTGTCGAGCGGATAGCGACGGCGTTCCATCGAACCGGCAACGATCATGCTCGGCTCGGCCTTGGCAATGGTTTCCCACCCGACCGTCGGCCATTCGTCTTCCGTCTTGATGATATTTTCGATCCCGAGCGCCGCCATGATGTAGCCGGGGGCACCATTGCTGCCGGCGACATAGGGGTCGGCATCGGCAGCGCTGGAGAACCAGAAGACCGCCGACAACTTTCCCTCCACCGACGCGACCTTGGCGCGCGCCGCCTCTTCCCGGCTCTTCAGCCCGGCGACGACCGCCGCGCCCGTGTCCTGAACGTCGTAGATCTGCGCCAGTTCACGGATCTCCCGATAGACGAGATCCATGGTGAATGGCTGACGGCGGACACCGTCGCTCGCCGCAGAATTCTCCTTGCCGGTGCAATCGGCCGGCGAGGTATAGACCGGTATGCCGAGCTCCTCGAACTGCTCCGGCCTGGCGACGACACCTTCCGGGCCGACCTGCCACTGAAACTGTACCGCCACCATGTCCGGCTTCTTGGCAAGCACGCTCTCGAAACTCGGATCATTGTCGGCCAGGCGTTCGACCTTGGCGTTGATTTCCTCGTAGCCTTTGAGCACCTGACCGACCCACAGGGCTGTGCCGACGACCTTGTCCGCAAGCCCGAGCAGATAGAGAATTTCAGTGCTGCTCTGACCGATCGAGACAGTGCGCGTCGGCCTTCGCTCGAAAGTGACCTGCCGTCCGCAATTCTCGAGCGTCAGCGGGTAAGCCGTTTCGGCAGCAGCGGCAGGGCTGCCGAAGCCGGATATGCCGATGGAAAAAAGGATGAGGCCCGCAGCGAGCGGCCCTTTGAGAAAACTGTTCATGAACATTCCCCTAATGTGATGGGACGCCGCTATGCGGCCGCGAAAATCAGTCGGCCGATTAAACGGTTCCGGCGGACGATCGGCATCCGTTTGCAAGGGGACAGCAATAAAAGCTTGCGCGGCAGGGCGCAGTAGGTGGTCATGGCTTAGCTCCTGTTCCGGGCATCCCCGCCCGTGACGATGGATCGAATTTGACGGCAGGTCTCCTGGCTCACGGACAGAAGTCGCTCATCTACCTTCCCGCGCGTCGCGCAGTGGCTGGTGCCTCGGCACCACGAGGATGAACGACGATCCGCTTACAGTTGCGGGGGCAGCCACGGTTTTGGTCCCTTTTGGGTCGTCCGCACCGTGTTCCCTATTAATCCCCTCCACCTCACGGGTAGGGGAACCGTCGGTCCCAATTAATGTGGAACGCAGCCGCCGGTCAAGGAGGGAGGCGACGTTTGTGTCCGCACATGCGACCGGCTTATGCCGCGGCGATGCCCGTTTGGCCCTCCAATTATGTTATATCATTACGTCTGTCAACGGCATCTCGCCGTTAGGCAGCAACAATCCCCGCTCACGGAGCCGAGCGCTTCTCGGCAGCCATCCGTAGTCCATAACGGGCAATCTTCTCGTTCAACGTACGATGGGGGATCCCCAGGCTGGTGGCGGCCTTCGCCGTGTTGTCTTCATGCTTCTCCAGAGCTTCGCGGATCAGATGCGCCTCGTAGGCCGCGAGCCGGTCCGGAAGTGCGGCACCGGCGAGCGCCGGGATCTCTGCGGATTGGTTCGCCGGTTCATCGAGGCCAAGCGCAAACCGTTCCGCACGCGCCTTGAGTTCGCGGACATTGCCGCGCCACGCCTCCCCGCGCAATTGCGCCGCGAAACCGGCCGGCGCCTGCCGCTCGGCGCGGCCGTAGCGATGTGCGGCGAGCGAGGCGAAATGTCCGAACAGCAGACCAATATCCTCCTGGCGCTGCCGAAGAGGAGGAATGCGTATGTCCACGGTGGCGAGCCGGTAGAAAAGGTCCTCCCGGAATCGTCCGGCGGCGATCTCGCCGGAAAGGTCGCTCTTGGCGGCGGCGAGGACACGGACATCGGCCGGCCGCGGGCCATTTTCACCAAGCCGCTCGATCACCTTCTCCTGAAGAACGCGCAGGATTTTCGCCTGCAGGGCGAGCGGCATGGATTCGATCTCGTCAAGGAAGATCGTTCCGCCCGCTGCATGCTCGAATTTGCCCTGCCTGTCGGAGAGCGCGCCGGTGAAGGCACCCTTCACGTGACCGAAGACCTCGCTCTCGAAAATGCTTTCCGGCAGTGCAGCGCAATTGAGCGCCACGAAAGGACCGGCCGAGCGCCGGCTTTGCCGGTGCAGGGCTCGGGCCACGAGTTCCTTACCTGTGCCCGTCTCGCCGATGATCAACACATCGATGTCGACATCTGCCAGCATTGCGATACGGCCGCGCAGGTTGCGGATGGCCGGGCTGTCGCCGACGATCTCTACGCCCCCGCTCTCCCGGACCAGCCCCTGCAGCCGCGCGATCTCCTGCTTCATACGCCGTTTTTCGACGGCCTTGTCGAGCACGGAGAGAAGATGTTCGGCGTCATAGGGCTTCTCTATGAAATCCTCTGCCCCCTGCTTCATCGCCCTGACCGCCACGGCGACATCACCGTGGCCGGTCATGAGAATGACCGGCACCTCTCCGTTCGTCCGCACGATCGAACTCAAGAGCGTCATGCCGTCTATGCCGGGCATCCGGATATCGGTCATCACCACATCCGATTCTTCGCGCATGAGCTGCCGGTAGGCTTCTTCTGCCCGATCGAAGGCGGAAACCGAAAATCCGCTGATCTCCAGCCAGTCGGCGGCGGCCTTCAGGAGATCGCGATCGTCATCGACGAGGAGTATGCGTCCGCGACTCATTGCGCTGCCTCCAAAAGGGTGGATCGGTCGCCTATCGGCATCAAGATGGCCGCAATCGTGCCGCCGCCACCGGCCTCGGCGAAGGTAATCTCCCCACCGAACTCGCGCAGTATGGCGGTTGCGATGGCCAGACCGAGGCCAAGTCCCTCGCCAGTGAGCTTGGTGGTGAAGAAGGGTTCGGCGATGCGGTCTCGGTGTTCAGGCGCGATGCCCGATCCGTTGTCGATGACGGCGACCTTCACGCGGCCGGACTCCACCGCTTTCCGGATGAGGACTGTAGCGCCTTGCCTGCCCTCGACCGCATCGAGGGCATTCAGGATAAGGTTGAGCAACACCTGCTCCAGCTTTACTGCGACCGCGACGACGACCAGCTTCGGCCCCGACGCGTCATAGGCCGGCACGACGCCGAGCGCTCTGGCTTTCGGTGCGGCAAGGTCCATGGCGTTTCTGATCGCCAGGTCGATATCGACAGGTTCGAGATCGGATGCGCCCTTGCGGGCGAAAGTCTTCAGATGCTTGACCGTCCGCTGCATCCGCTTGACCAGGGCACGCGCGTCCAGAAGGCGTCCGCCGACCTTTTCCGCGCCGCCCCGCTCAAGGAGAACTCCGGCCGTTGCAAGCGTTGCCTCGAGAGCAGCGAGAGGCTGGCTGACCTCATGTACGATCGCCGTCGACATCCGTCCGAGCGCAGCCATCTTCTCCGAATGAACCAACCCCTCCTGTGCATTACGCAGTTCGTCTTCCGTGCGCTTGCGCATTTCGATTTCACGGGCGAGATCCTGGGTTCGCCTCGCCACCTTCCGCTCCAGTATCTCGCCCTGGCGCAGCCGTGTCCGGATCAGGATAGCGCGTTGTCGGAGAAAATAGAGCATGCCGCTTGCTAGGCCGCCGGCGATCAGCGTCGCAAGGGCCCAAAAGCCCGCAACCTTCCCGGTGTCGCCGGTGCTCGTTGAGGCCAGCACCAGCCAACCGTCCGGCCGGACGACAGAGAACTTCGCCATAAGCTGGCCCTCCTCCACGTGAAGTGCCGGCGCTTTCGCTTCTCCCGGCGGCAGGGTCACCACGCTCGCAGGCAAAATCGGCCTTGCCGCGGCGACATTCACCCCGTCATATTTCCTTTCCTTCGCCACCTGCGCCAATGCCTCCGGCGCAAGCGGCACGAGCGGGCGATATTTCCAGTCCGGATTGCCGGACAGAAAGACGATGCCCCATTGGTCGGCAATCGCGGTCTGGACGCCCGCGGCCTTCCATGTTGCCTCCAGCGGCAGCAGATCGGCCTTCACGACGACGATGATCGGCGGCCTGCCGGGTACGTCGATCCGCGAGGTCAGGAAATAACCCGGTTTCCTGGTGGTGACGCCGATCGCGTAATAGCGGCCGGCGCCGGTGCGAAGCGCATCTTCGAAATAGGGTCTGAAGTTGTAATCATGGCCGACGAAAGTCTCTGATGTCGCGAAGTTGCTCGCAGCCAACGCAACGCCGCGCTCGTCGAGCACATAGAGCTCGGCGGCTCCTGCCTGTGCAACGACGGTTTCTAGATAGCGGTTTGCCGCTTCGAGGACGTCGGAACTCCGTTCTCCTGCGGCAAGGGCGCGTATGCGGGCGTCCTCTCCAAGGATCAGCGGCAGGTAACGGAAGCGGTCGATCTCCGTTTCGATCGCCCGATTCGTCACGACGAGGCTGCGCTGAAGCTGCCCTTCCAAGGAGGCGGTCGCCGCGCCGATCGCCAGATGATAGGTCACGAAAGGCGCGATGCAGGTCAGGACAAGCATCAGGGCTGTCATTTTGCCGATGGTGCGCATCATTGCCTGCCGTCATTCCTCCTGCCCGTTTCGACTAAGCTTCGGGAGATCGCATGGCCGCAGGACGATGGGCTCCTGGCTTTGCGCCGCGAGTTCGCGGCAGCCGGCTACATCGCAGAGCGTCCAGCCGGAGATCGTTGCTCCCGAGGCGGCCAGCACAAGCTCAGGAAGGGGCGGGAGGTCTGGCGTCCAGGCCCACCAGCGACCCTGGCGACGAGCATTCTCGCCCGGCTCCATTCCCGCACCCGAACCCTGCACGCGCGCTTCCTGCAAAACGAGTCCCTTTGCGGTCACGGCCCAGCGCTCCTGCCATTCGGTCTTTTCCACCGAATGCGTCCAGCCGAGGGTAAAGACACCCGCAGCAACGGCGATAGCCTTGCCGCCGATGATGCAGGCAAGCGCGCTCATGCCGGTTCTGCCGTCTGCCCGGCCGCGGCCTTGCGGGCGCGCCGCCAGATCAAGAACCCGAAGGCCGCGGAGAGTGCAAAGCCGATCTCATCGGTGATCGGCAGCGCCGCCAGCAGAATGAACGAGGCAGCCGCGGCCAGCACCCGCTCGAAAACGCCGAGCCGGACAGCGGCGAAACCCACCACGGCGGCGCCCCAGAGCGCGATCGCCAGGCCGGTCTTGACGACGATATAGGCGACAGCAGCCGGATAGCCGATGGATGCGGCCGTGGTGCCGCCATCCTGCAGCATGAGCGCCGGCGAATAGACCGCCATGAAGGGAATGACGAAGCCGGCCGCCGCCACCTTCATCGCCTGGATCGAGATTTTCAGCCCGCTTTCCCTTGCGATCGGCGCCGCTGCGAAACAGGCGAGCGCCACCGGCGGGGTCAGGTCCGCGAGAATGCCGAAATAGAACACGAACATGTGGCTGACGATAAGCGGCACACCGAGTTCCAGGAGTGCCGGCCCGGCAATCGACGAGGTGATGATGTAATTGGGTATGGTCGGTATGCCCATGCCAAGCACAAGGCAGGTCACCATTGTCAGGAGCAGCGACAGAAACAGGCTCTTGCCGCCGACCGAAACGATGAACTGGCCGAAGGTATTAGCCGCTCCGGTCAGCGTCATCGTGCCGATGATAACGCCGACGAGCGCGCAGGCAATCGCCACCGGAAGCGCCGTTTTCGCCCCTTCGGCAAGCGCGTCGCGGCATATCACCAGCGTTTCGCGTCCGCCCTTCAGGAAAGCATTGCCGGCAATCAGCAGCGCCAGCGCGGCGACGATAACGCCAATGCCGAACTGGAAGAAGGCGGCCGCTACGAGCCCGAGGCCGATCCAGAAGATGATGCGGACAACGCCGGCAGGAAGGCCCAGCGCCAGGGAACTGCCGAGGATGAGAATACCGGTGAAGGCGAGTCCGACCGTACCCGCAAACAGCGGCGTGTAGCCGGAGAACAGGAGCCAGACGAGCGCCGCCAAGGGCAGGATCAGATGCCACTGCTCGAGGATCGCCGCCTTGGCCGAGGGCAATTGGTCCTTGGGCAGGCCGAGCAGCCCGTACTTGCCGGCTTCGAGATGGACCATCCAGAAGGCGGAAGCGAAATAGAGGATCGCCGGTATCACCGCCGCCTTTACGACCTCGTAATATTCGACGCCGAGCGTCTCGGCCATGATGAACGCGACCGCACCCATCACGGGCGGCATGATCTGCCCGCCCATCGAGGCCGTTGCTTCAACGCCGCCGGCAAAGGCCGGGCGATAGCCGAACCTCTTCATCAGCGGAATGGTGAACTGCCCGGTCGTCACCACATTGGCGACACCGGAACCGGAAATGGTGCCCATAAGGCCCGAAGAGATGATCGCGACCTTCGCGGCTCCGCCGCGCTTATCGCCGACGAAGCTCAATGAGACATCGTTGAAAAGCCGGATCATGCCGGCCTTTTCGAGGAAGGCGCCGAACAGGATGAAAAGGAAAATATAGGTCGAGGAGACGAAGGTCGGAATACCGTAGATGCCTTCCGTCCCATAGGCCATGTGGTCGATTACCTGCGAGAAGTCGTAGCCGCGGTGATCGAATGGCGGCGGCAGATATTCACCCAAAAGGCTATAGCCCAGGAACACGCCGGAAATGATCGGCAGGGCCGGTCCCATCAGTGCCCAGGCGGCGGCAAAGACCACGGCGAGCGCGAGAACCCCGAAGATGATGTCGCGCGGCACAGGGTCGCCGGCACGCACCAGCAGCTCCCCATATTCGTAGCACTGGTAGAAGGCGACGGCCGCGCCCAGGAAGGCAAGACCCCAGGCCATGAACTTCGAGGCCCCTCCCCTTCCTGACAGCGTCACCAGCAAGGGAAATACGAGTACAGTGACAAAGCCGACGTGAACCGCGCGCACGATCTGACTCGGGAAATCAACGAGGTGCGCCGCAGTGGCGATCTGGAACACGGAAAAAGCCAGGGCGATGGCAAACAGGATCCGCCCGTCCCATGTTGCCGGAAACGCCTGGGTCAAGGCGTCGTGCCGGTGCAGTTCGGCAGCTCCGCTTTGTTCATTGGTGTGACTGTTCATGGTTCCTCCCCGAATCCAGCCGGCCGGCGACGATGCTACAGCCTCGGGCGCCCCCATGAGGAGCGTAAGGGCTGTTTCGCTGGCAATCATATGCCGCCCGCTTCCCTGAAGCGGGTCGCATTCAGTTGAATTCTGCGACCGCTTCAGGTATTGACCGCTCGTCGTTACCCGGAGCCGCTATGCGGTTCCGGTTGACCTGCATCAGAGCAGGCCTTTTTCCTTGTAGTAGCGCTCGGCCCCCGGATGCAGAGGAATAGGCATGCCCTTCATCGCGTCCTCTAGGCGGATACTTTCCGCCGCTTTGTGAGCCGCCGTGAGAGCCGGAATGTTCTCGAAGAGCTGCTTCGTCATCTGATAGGCGGTCTCGTCTGAAACCTCCGAATGGGTAACGAGGAAATTGATCACAGCGACCGTTTGCACATCTTTGTCCTGGCCTTGATAGGTGCCGGCGGGGATAGTCGCGGCGATGTAGGGCGCGCCGAGTTTAGTGGCGATCTCTTCGGGAACGGCGACCATCTGCACCTCGAGCGAGGTCGCCAGATCCTTGAACGAGGACACGCCGAGCCCCGCCGACTGCAGCGTCGCATCGAGCTGCCGGTTTTTCATCAGCTCGACAGATTCAGCAAAGGGCAGGTATTCGGTCTTGCCGAGGTCGTCATAGCTCATGCCGGCTGCGTTTAGGATCGCCCGCGCATTCAGCTCCGTGCCCGATTTCGGAGCGCCGACCGAAAGGCTCTTGCCCTTGAGATCGGCAACGGTCTTGATACCCGACTCCTTCGACGCCATGATCTGGATATAGTTCGGATAAATGGCGGCGATGCCGCGCAGCTTGTCGAGCGGCGCTTTGAAGCCGGCATCCGTGTTGCCTTCCCAGGCAAGCTTGACCGAATCGCCGAGTGAAAAAGCGATCTCGCCGCGTCCCTGTTGTAAGAGGTTGAGATTCTCGACCGAGGCCTTTGTCGCCTGAACCTGCGTGCGGACGCCTTCGATCTTGTCCCCATATAATTTGGAAAGTGCGACGCCAAGCGGGTAGTAGACCCCGGAAGTGCCGCCAGTCAGGACGTTGATGAACTCGGCTGCGCCTGCCGATGCGGCCGAGAGTGTGATGGACGTGCTTGCTATCGCCGCGATGAAGGCGCGTTTCAATGTTCGATTCACAGAGATTCCTCCCAATCATTCACATCTGGTGCGGAAGACCGCCCCTCCGGAAACGGACCGCGGCATTACACTAGCAAGAGATAGGCCAACTCTAAATGATTGATTTCGTGGAGACGCAAGGAGCCGCCCGGCAAAACGAGGCGGAGTCTTGCCTGATTTCCGGCAACCGGCGGCAAGAATCTGCCTGCCGCCGCCGCGGAACGAAGCACCGAGGGCTTCCGATGAGAAGAGTTGGAGCATTCAATCGTCTCGGCGATACCCGGAACGTTTCGGGGTATCGCCGTCGGGCGTTCAGGATCGGCTTTGCGCGGTGCTATCGGCCGCGCGTCCCCTTGCATATGCGCCGCTCGGCCTGCGCCTTCCGCTCGACGTGCTGGTCTTGCCTCGAAAATCTCAAGCTCCAGCCGTTCCCACTGGCCCGGCAGCTGCGGTCGCCGGATTGCGTGCGAGCAGCCGTGGAGCCTGGCTTCGCAGGGCGCGCTCTCAATCTCGATATAAGGTCCGCCGGGTCGATGGTTATCGCCAGCATGAAGCCGATCGGCGCGAGCATG
>Ga0228711_1007594_pt1 | contig 15631 bp, 18 predicted proteins | sample MedpolnodulmetaG_2_FD_177996 | JGI IMG/M metagenome (GOLD analysis project Ga0228711, IMG submission 177996) | Root nodule microbial communities from Medicago polymorpha collected in Santa Monica, California, United States - brown nodules | ecosystem: Host-associated > Plants > Roots > Nodule...
ACTTTTGTTCTAGACATGGAACTTAGGTTGGTAATCACTTTGAATATTGGAACTTAAAGCTTTTGTATCATTGTATAGTGCGAGACATCGACGATACAACGATACAATCGACTATTGGACCGTTTAATAGTGTGAGACATCGACAATTAAACGATCCAATAGAAATCATGATATCATTTGGACACGAATGATGTTGTTGAGCGATATGTGATAATATCGATTGAGAGTTAGAATCCGCAACCCAAATCCAAGAATACGTACAAGTAGGCTGATGAAGTTTAATCCCAACATACTTATCTCCCTGTTAACTCTCGTCCCATTTATAAATTCTTAGTTTGATAGTTTATGAAACAAAACCATCGGAAAACCCTAGCTCAGAACGATATCGATTGTTGAACGACTAAGAACATCGCACCAATTCCTGTGGAGACGATAAAAAAAATACTTACTTTTGGTACTAAATCAACCGCCGCATTGCTGCATTAGAGAAGCAACTGGTGGATGCTCGAACGGCCCTAGAGCAAGCAGCCGAATCCTCCGATAAGCTGGTTAAGGAGAAAGCGGCTCTCGAGGAGTCCTTGAAGAAGGCGGACATCCCCGGGAAGATGAGATGGAGGACATATTTGTCTTGAGGCATGCTGACCTGGTTGAGAATGTTAGCGTGCTGGAAGGAAGCTTGGTGGATGTTGTCCAGCTTGGATTTGACTACGTTGTAGCCTAGTTGAGGGTGGTCAACCCTGACACTGACTTATGCGTTGAGGGGATTCATCAACTCAACATTGTTGAAGATGGAGTGATTAAACCTCCCCCGACCTTTGAGGAAGATGTAGGGCATGTTGACGAAGCCCACGCCGATGAGGCCTTGTAATTTTAATCTCTTCTTTAACAACCTTGCTTGTAATCGGGCTTTTTGCTAATGACATTGTGCGCCCTTCGTGGTTAGAACCTTTGAATATAATTTGATTTTTTTATTTGGTTCTTATCACACTTGTTTGAAAATGTTTGTTTTATTTTCAAGTATGACGTTCGAACCGAGTGCTCGTTGTGTGAGGCTTATTATACTGTTTGAAGTATTTTTGAGAGCGAACTGTTGGTTTTTGAATGTTTACAAATTGACAATCCGTATGCTCAAGTGTCTTTATTTCGTGCTGCTTGTTTTGATATGTTAAGGGATCTTCGAAATAAAGATGGGTTCGCTAGTGTCGTATCGTCTACCCCCCGACAGTCGTTGTTTTGATGAAATAAATCAATGACTAGAGAGTTTTAAATGCCCGCCGGTGAACTGGTACTTTAACTTGTTGTTCTGAATTAAAGGTTTCCCCTTCTTCCCTGGTATCGTTGCTCGGTCGGAACGTATACCTTCTGCGTTGTTTTCCAAGGGAGGTTCGAGCATGAGAGTTCTAGCTTTTACTCGGGGTATTTGTTAGAAGCGTTTCACATCCAAGATATTGTTTATCTAAATGTGTGTCCAAAGTTGTATTTCGGATGGAGTACAATGGATGAACGAAAAAATCAATTTAAGTCCAATGCACTGAGGCGTGAATCACCCATCGCGAGCTGGGGTTCTACCTAACATGCCGAGCAGTGATGTCGCAGTTGGTAGCGAACATACTGAGGAGTATGTGAATCTGTTGTGTAGATTTCACTTATCCTTTTTAATTTTTTGGATTTGGAGTGGCACGACTTTCCTCCTCCGTTGTAGTTGCTCGTTTTGCTGGAGAGCATGAAGTTCGTTGTCTTGAACTAGGTATGTACATTAGAGTTTATTGGCTTTGTTTGCCTTCTAAGTGTAGTACCTTTTGAGTTTTTCGGCACTCCAAGTTCTTGGGATTGTGCCTTTGTTAAGGTCTTCGAGTCCGTAGGCTCCTGTCCCGGTTTTCATCCGGACTCTGTAGGGTCCGTCCTAGTTGGCAGCGATTTTTCCCTCTTCGGAGTCTTTCTGGTTCCGCCGGAGGATGAGGTCGCCAACATCGAATTCTCGTTTGATGACCTTCTTGCTGTGGCGAGCGGCAATTTTTTGTTTTAGCGCTGTTTCTCGCAATGCTGATTCATTTCTGACTTCGTCGACAAATTCGAGCTCTTCACGTAAGTTAGCCGTGTTGGCTAGGAAGTCAGTGTCGGCGTTAGTTCACCAAGTGAGTTAAGTTAGCTCTATGGGAACGACTGCTTCTGTTCCATACATGAGTCGAAAAGGTGACTCGCCAGTGGTGGAGTGGGGGAGTAGTTCTATAGGCCCAAAGGACCGTTTGTAACTCCTCATCCTACCTAGTTTTGGCTTTGTCTACCCTTCTTCGTATCCTTCGCAAGATGACCCTGTTTGCTGCTTCGGCGATGCCGTTAGCTTGAGGGTGTTCGACGGAGGTGAAGCTTTGTTTAATTCCAATGTTTCTCAGGTAGCCCTGGAATTTCTGGTCGGTGAATTGAGTCCCATTGTCGGATTTCACTAGAGCCGGTACTCCGAATCATGCCAAGATGTTCCTTTTGAAGAAACGAAGTACGTTTTTGGCTTTGATTTTTGCTAAGGGTTCAGCTTCGACCCACTTAGTCGAGTAGTCGATTGCTACCACCAAGTACTTGAGTTGTTCGACAACTTTAGGGAACGACGCTAGAAGGTTGATGCCCCACCAAGCAAAAGGCCTAGGAGAAACTAATGATGTCAGTTCGGCAGGAGGTGCGATGTGCATGTCCCTGTATCGCTGACATTTGTCAGACAGGTTGACGTAATCTTTGGCGTCTTTCAGCATGGTGGGCCAAAAGTATCCTGGACGTAGGACCTTTTTGGCGAGAATTTTTGCACCAAGATGTTGTTCGCATATGCCATCATGTATTTCGGCAAGGACTTCTTGGGTCTCGTTGGGTCCCAAACACTTGATAAGCTGTGTGATGAAACCCCATTTGTATAGGATTACATCCACTAAAGTGAATGAGCAGGCCCTTCGTTTCAGCTTTGTTCTTTCATGGGGATCGGATGGAAGTTCTTCGCTAGTTATGTAGCGAGAAATAGGTCCTCTCCAGTCCTCCATCCCGATCACTGCGTTGATTTCGTGACGTCAAGCCTTCTGCCTCTAAATACTAGGTTCGTTGAGGACTTCTCGAATGACTATTTTGTTTCCGTTTGTAGTCTGTGTGCTAGGGAGTTTTGAAAGAATATTTGCTCAGGTATTCTGTTCTCGGGGAACATGAGTTACCTATACGTTTTCGAATTCTTTCATTTTCTCGAGTACTAGTTGGACGTATTCTTGAAGGTGCTCTTCTCGGACCTGGTATTCGCTAGTAACTTGGGAAGCCACTAACTGAGAATCTTTAAAGATCTTTACCTTTTTGGCTCCTAGATCCTAGGTGATCCGCAGGCTGGCTAAGAAAGCCTCCTATTCTGTAGTGTTATTAGTCATAGGGAAAGATAAGCCAAGGGAAATTTCAACGACGATACCTTCGCTGTTTTCGATGATTACTCCGGCTCCGCTTCCTTTGGAGTTGGATGATCCGTCTACAAAGACGATCCATTCTTCTGCGTTTTCCTCCGCGGGGAAGGTAATTTCAGCAAGGAAGTCGGCGAACACTTGTGCCTTCAGTGCCTTTCTAGATTCGTAGTGTATATCGAACTCAGATAATTCGAGTGACCACTTCATCAGCCTTCCAGCAACGTCAGGGCAACCCAAAATTTGTCTAATGGGTTGGTCGGTTTGGACTACAATTGTATGAGCCAAGAAATACTTCCTTAACCTTCGTGTTGCGGTAAGGAGGGCGAGAGCCACCTTTTCGATCTTCTAGTACCTTGTCTCTGGGCCTAACAGAGCTTTGCTGGTGAAGTACACTAGTTTTTGTCCTTTCGGAGTTGACCGCGACAGAAGAAACAGAAAGATAGAGGTACAATACTTCACCTTGATCAAGTCGTGAGAGAACTGGAGATGAGGAGAGGGTCTCTTTGAGATGCTTCAAGGCGGCTTTGTACTCGTCAGTCCGTTCAAACTTTGTCTCATTTCTCAAGAGTTTGAAGAAAGGGAAAGCATGTTAAGTGGACATGGCAACAAATCTAGAGAGAGCAGTCAGCATACCGTTGAGCGTTTGGATGCACTTCTTAGAGTGGGGTGTCGGGAGTTTCGTAAATGCTTGGCATTTATTTGGATTCGCCTCAATTCCTCTTTCTATTAGGTAGAAATCGAGGAACTTACCCGTTTGAACTCTAAAAGTGTATTTTTCTGGGTTGAGTCGCATGTTGTATTTCTGGGTTTGTTCGAACACCCTCTTGAGATGGGATTTGACAATCATGTCGTCCATGTAGACCTCAAGAATGTCGCCCAGGAGTTCCTTATCGTAGACTTTGTTCATCATACGTTGATAAGTAGCCCACGCATTTCGTGGACCGAAGGGCATTGCGTTGTAGTAATAGTTCCCTGATTCGGTCATAAAGGTTGTTTTCCTTTTATCTTCTTCAACCATCGGTATCTGGTTGTACCCAGAATAGGCATCCATGAAAGATAAAAGTCTGTAGGCAGAAGAATTATCTACGAATTTGTCTATGTTAGAAAGAGGATATGCGTCTTTAGGGCAGACCCTATTAAGATCGGTATAATCAACACACATACGCCATTTTCCATTAGATTTCTTGACAAGTACAACATTGGAGAGCCATGTAGTGTATTTGGCCTTAGAAATAAAATTTTCCTCTAGGAGCAGCTTTTTCTGCGGCCTCTGATTTTTAAGGAGACTGCTTTCTACGTTGTTAAGCTACAGGGCTAACACCAGGATCAACAGTCAGTTGGTGACAGGCGACTCCGGGCATGTCAGCTGCACTCCAGAATAATAGATCAGCATTCTCCCTTAAGCAAGGGATCAGCTGTGCTTTGACCAGTTCAAGAAGATCCTTGCCGATCTTGAAGTTTTCCGTGGGGTCGTTTTCGAAAAGGACCAACTCAAATTCTCTGTCAGGAATAGGTCTAAGAAGTTTCGCGTTGAGCGGATCCTTCTTTTCCCTCTTTTGTTCTTTGAGGTCTTCCTTGGTGAACCTGGGGTCAAGTTTGACCAAGTTTGCATCGAGAGTGCTCTCAACAGCTTTCCCTTTGCCTTCAGCAGGTTTGCTGGATTGGGAAACCGAGTTCTGGGTTTTTTTTCTTGAAGGAAGCATCTTCCAGCAGCTTCAATGTCTCCGTTCAGGGAGGCGATGATGGCATCCTTTGCTGGGTATTTCAACTTCAGATGAGCGGTTAAACATGCAGCGCCCAACTGGGCAAGTCCGGTTCTACCTATAATGCAATTATAGAGAGACGAACAGTCGATCACCAGGAATAGGGTCTTTATTGTCTTCATGGCCTCCTTTTCGCCGATGGTGACCAGCAGCTCCACGTATCCCCAAGGTAGAGTGGAGGAGCCGTTGAAACCGCAGAGTTCATTTCCAACGTAGGGAGAAAGGTTTTTCTCCGTTAGTTGAAGACTTTTGAACAGACCGGTGAACATGATGTCGCACGAGGCCCCAGTACCAATCAGGACTCAACAGACGTCAGTGTTGGCCATCAATGCTCGCACGAGCAAAGGAATGGCTGAATTTGAAGCCCCACCAGGCATTTATGAGTCATAGAATGTCAAGGGTGGTCTTTCTCCCATGTTGGAATTGGAGGGGACAAGCAGGTTAGCGCTCATGATCTCCTCAAACTTTATTTTCTTGCTTCCTATGGAGATATTCAGCGTTCCTCCCATGATGACGTTGATGGAGGGAAAATGTTCCCAAGTGCATGAGTGGGGTACGATTTCCACGTTGTCAGGGAAATCAGCCAAATGTTCCACGGACATAGCAACTATCTTGTCCGCTTCGTTGCCATCAGCGATGAGCTCAATGGTCTTTTTCTCCGACTCAGGATTCTTGACAAACTGTTTGAGCCTCCCTCGTTGGATGAAGAATTCAATAGCATCCTTCAGATGGATGCAATCATCAGTAACGTGCCTGTGGCACTTGTGGAATCGACAATATTTGGTTTTGTCGACCCCCTTCTTCTCCTATGAAGGAGCCTTTGGTAGCTTGACGCCAACTTCCTTTAGATCGGCTACTGCGATCTCGGCGAAGATCTTGTCCCTAGACATGGCCAGGGGTGTATACTCAGTGAAGCGACCGTTAGGTCCCTTGCCTTCACGAGCTACTTTTCCTTCCTTCTTTTTCTTATGGAAGGGCTTTTTGGAGGATTCAGCAGCAGGCGCCTCCTTCATGGATTTGTTGAGGCTGTTCGCGTACATCTCTTCTTCATACATGATGTAGATCTTTGCAATCTCTAGGAACTCGTTGAGAGTCCTTGGGCGATCCAGACAGACAGCTTTTTTGACGTCTTTGCCTTCGCGCAAACCTTTGGCAATGAGGTACCGCTTCATTGTTTCGTCGACACCCCTTACCTTCACAGCTTCTTTGTTGAACCTTTCGATGTAGTCTCGAAGAGGTTCACTCTTTCCTTGAATAATGGCTTCTAGGGACACCACCGTTTTTGGTTATGTCCTTGAAGCGGTAAAGTGGGTTGTGAACTCGTCACAGAGGTCACTCACTTATCAATCGGTGCAGGGCACATTGACAACATTGAGGCGGTTCTCACTTATTAATCGGTGCAGGGCGCCGTTAAATGTAAGCTCTTTGTCACCACACTAACACGAGGAGTCGTTATAAGGTTCAAGAACTTACGGAGAAAATCCATCAAAAACGACCTTTGTGACAATTTCACAACCCACTTCACCGCTTCAAGGACATAACCAAAAATGGTGGTGTCCCTAGAAGCCATTGTTCAAGGAAAGAGCAAACCTCTTCGAGACTACATCGAAAGGTTCAACAAAGAAGCTGTGCAGGTAAGGGGTGTCGACGAAACAATGAATCAGTACCTCATTGCCAAAGGTCTTCGCGAAGGCACACACGTAAAAAAAGTTGTCCGCCTAGATCTCCCAAGGACTCTCAACGAGTTCCTAGAGATTGCAAAGATCTACATCAGGTATGAAGAAGAGATGTACGCGAACAACCTCAAAAAATCCAGGAAGGAAAAGCCTGCTGCTGAATCCTCCAAAAAGCCTTTCCATGTGAAAAAGAAGGAAGGCAAAGTAGCTCGCGAAGGCAAGGGACCTAACGGTTGCTTCACCGACTATACACCCTTATCCATAACTAGGGAGAAGATCTTCGCCGAGATCGTATTGGCCGATCTGAACGAAGTTGGCGTCAAGCCACCAAAGGCTCCTTCACATGAGAAGAATGGGGTCGACAAAACCAAATATTGTCGATTCCACAAGTTCCAAGTTCCACGGGCACGTTACTAATGATTGCATCCATTTGAAGGATGCTATTTAACTCCTCATCCAACGAGGGCAGCTCAAACATTTCGTCAAGAATCCTGAGTCAGAGAAAAAGACCATTGAGCTCATCGCCGATGGCAACGAAGCGGAAAAGATAGTCGCTGTGTCTATGGAACATTTGGGTGATTACCCTAACAATGTGGAAATGGTACCCTACTTATGCACCATGGAACAGTTTCCCTCCGTCAACGTCATCACGGGAGGAACGCTAAACATATCAATGGGAAGCATGAAAAGAATGTTTGAGGAGCTCATGAGCGTCAACCTGCTGGTCCCCTCCAATTCCAACATGGGAGGAAGACCACCCTTGGCATTCTACGACTCAGAACTACCTGGAGGGGCTTCAAATTCAGAAATTCCTTTGCTCGTGCGAGCATCGATGGCCAACACCGACGTCCGTCGAGTCCTGATTGACACAGGGGCCTCGTGCGACATCATGTACACCGGTCTATAAAAAACTCTTCAACTAACGTAGAAAAACCTTTCTCCCTACGTTGGAAATGAACTCTACAGTTTCAACGGCTCCTCCACTCAACCTTGGGGATACGTGGAGCTGTTGGTCACCTTCAACGAAAAGGAGGCCATGAAGACAATAAAGATCCCATTCCTGGTGATCGACTATCCGTCTCTCTATAATTGCATTATAGGGAGAACCGGACTTGCCCAGCTGGGCGCTGCATGTTCAATCGCTCATCTGAAGTTGAAATACCATGCAAAGGATGGAATCATCGCCTCCCTGAACGGAGACATCAAAGCTGCTAGAAGATGCTTCCTTCAGGCAAACAAAACACAGAACTCGGTTTCCCAATCCAACAAACATGTCGACGACAAAGGGAAAGCGGCTGCGAGCACTCTAGATGCAAACTTGGTCGAACTTGACTGCAGGTTCACCAAGGAAGACCTCAAAGAACAAAAGAGGGAAAAGAAGGATCCGCTCAACGCGAAACTTCTTAGACCTATTCCTGGCGGAGAATTCGAGTTGGTCCCTTTCGGAAACGACCCCTCGAAGAACGTCAAGATCGGCAAGGATCTTCCTGAACTAGTCAAAGCACAGATGGTTGTCTGCTTAAGGGAGAATGTTGATCTATTTGCCTGGAGTGCAACTGGCATGCCCAGAATCAACCAAAGCGTCGCCTGTCACCAGCTGACAGTTGATCCTGGTGTTAGCGTTGTAGCTCAGCGACATAGAAAGCAGTCTCCTGAAAAATCAGAGGCTGCAGAAAAATTTGTAAAAGACCTCTTAGAGGCGAGGTACCAGAGGATCGAAAAGGTGGCTCTGGCCCTCCTTACCACAACACAAAGGTTGAGGTAATATTTCTTTGCTCACACAATTGTTGTCCGAACCGACCAATCCATTAGCAAATTTTGGGTCGCCCTGACGTCGCTGGAAGGATGATGAAGTGGTCACTCGAATTAACCAAGTTTGATACTCACTACGAATCCAGAAAGGCACTGAAGGCACAAGTGTTCACCGACATCCTTTTTGAAATGACCTTTCCCGCGGAGGAAAACACAGAAGAATGGACCGTCTTTGTAGATGGATCATCCAACTCCAAAGGAAGCGAAGTCAGGGTAATCATAAAAAACAACGAAGGTATCGTCGTTGAAATTTGCCTTGGCTTATCTTTCCCTATGACTAATAACACTGCAGAATATGAGGCCTTCTTAGCCGGCCTGCGGATCGCCCAGGATCTAGGAGCCAAAAAGGTAAAGATCTTTACCGATTCTCAGTAAGTGGCTTCCCAAGTTACTGGCGAATACCAGGTCCGAGAAGAACACCTGCAAGAATACGTCCAGCATGTACACGAGAAAATGAAAGAATTCGAAAACGTAGAGGTAACATATGTTCACCGCGAACGTAATACCCGAGCAAATATTCTTTCAAAACTCGCTAGCACATGGACTGCAAACGGAAACAAAACCGTCATTCAAGAAGTCCTCAAAGAACCTAGTATTTAGAGGTAGAAAGCTCGACTTCACGAAATAAATAAAAATGAAACCAATGTGGTTTAGGTTGGTTCGTTTGATGCAATTTATTGCGAGACAATCCAACTTTTTGTTTCTAACATTAAAATCAATTTAAAAAGCTAAAAACAACTTATTTCCAACAATGTTTCAGATTGGATCCAACATTACAATTTCATTTTCATCCAATAATGTTCCCATTAACAAAGACCAAATTAAAAACATGGACCAAAAATCAACTATCTTCAGTAAGAAATACAAAAGACTAAGATTTTATCATTCTCTAAAAGTTCTTATCGAGTTTCTGTGATTCAAGATATATCTAACATAAACATATATGCAAAAGTGCAAGTAGAAGAGGGTTGGGGTAAGGTTTGTTTTTTGTCTAGGACGAAAGAGACCATGATGGTCAACCTTACACCGAAGAAGACCAACCTCACACTTATAAAGATGACATTTCTTTTCAGCGTGACACCATCCTCATTGGCCATTCCTACAATCCCTGAAATTCTAGAGTTGCCTTTTTGTATGAAATACCAACAATGGGAACACATTGTTGTAGAATAAAGAAGGAGGAGAGAGTGTGATGTGATGGGATGAGAAATTGTGAAGGGTTAAAGGATATTTATAAGGGAAATTTGTGAAGAATGAGTTACATAGAGTGTAGCGATTCATAATTATGGATCAAAAAATGTGTTCAAAGAACATTAACAACCATTAAAGCTAGTAAAACCTTTTGAAAAATGTGTTCCATTAGTTACTATTGTTGAACAAGTAACTGTCCAACACTCTGAGCTGATTCAGATTATACAATCCGCAAATGTCCTAGATACTTTCAGATTATACAATCAGAAATGCTACAATGATGAGTTAAACTTTGTACTTTGTAGGGTGAGGGATATTTCGAATTATAAAACCTGAAACTCTTATGTACAAGATTTTTTTATGTGGTCCACAACGCCCTAAAACTTCTATAAATTGGTGTTCTGTTTTCATAAGCAGTAAACCACACTAAAAAAATCATAGACATTTATGTCATTGATCCGAACACCAAGCTAGCTGCAGTTTACTACAGCAGAGGAAAACCACTCCATATGTTCATGATTCAAACTGATGTCACGCTCTCCGGTTTGAAGGGTGAACTAGATCAAATCAACCATCAACTCAACCACATAGATACAAGGAGGGCGGATGGTGTTGAGTATAAACGTCCATTGACCGACTCAGCTGGAACTGTGCGGTTCAGTCGGATGATGCTCAAGAACGAAGATTACGTGAGAACCATGTTCTCAATATGTGGTCAGTACAGTACTAAAGGACCGGTCGAGTTGGACGCTTCGTTGGTCAGATCTGTTGAAGAAATTCAGCAAAAGTTTGATCCGGCCCAAGAACTACGAAGAGATTAGGGCTTTACTAAAGGCACCAAACAAAGAAATTAGTTTAGCTAATCTGTGATATGTTTTATTTTATTACATGTTTTATGTTCTTGAATTATGTCTATAATGTATTGGAAATTGTTGTAGTTAATGTACAACGTTGAAATTAAATTCATTGTGTTAAAACTCTTTATCGCACATTTCAGTTTCTGTAATGTGTTTGTGTTCATTAATTACAGAAGAAGATCAATGTATACACCGAAGTAACACATAGAAAAGATACGAAGAGAAAAGATCAAACACCTTACCCAAAACCTCCCAGACTGTGTGGACATTGATGTTTCACCCATACAGACCAAACTCACACCCTGCGTTAAAACTCTTGGTTTGTAGGGTGCAAGTCATGTTCAAATTATATAATCCAAACCAGTTCGGCACAGGTTTTTTGTGTGGTCCACATTGCACCGATAGTTTCTGTGGTCCACAACGCACAAAAATTGCTAAAAATTAGTGTGTTCGGTTCCCACTCTGAAAAATCTTCCAAAAGATATGAACACCAAGAGGTTTCTATAAGCTATATCTTGTTGCCTTGTGTTAGCCTGTATTTTCGACAGGCTACAATAAATGTAGTCAACTAGTTTTGACTCAAGTTCTGAAGAAGTCTAAATCAGTTCAACGCTCAAGATGGATCGAGTTCGTGGACTTAAAGAGATATTAGCATTCGATGGAGAGGTTTCAACAAGCAAGCAGGATATCAAAGAGAAGTTAGTACCAAATAGATGAGCCAAAAACAATTATTGTCGAAGAGATATCATTTGAAATTCAAAAGATGTCTAGGGTAGTTTTTAGCGATTATGCCTGACGGTTTTTGTATAGGCAGTTACTTAGTATAAATAAGAGTTTTTCATAGGGAAAACGAGTCACAATTCGCATACACACAAAACTTACACGGTTAAACTATCCGCACTATAGGAGAAACGAGTAAACAAGTTGTAAATGTATGAATCTGTGTACCACTTTTTATTCATTTATGCAATTTAACCTTTTCTTTTAAATTCCTTGCAATTTACCATTTTTTCTTAGCAATTTGCTTCCCGGATTCGACGCGTGTTCTGTCAAACAAAAGCACAATATGCCCAGAGATTTACTGGTTGATCTCTCAAGTTAACCGTTTTCGGAAACCAACGTTTGTTTACTAAGAACTAGGGTAAACACCTTGACAATAGAAATATGTCAGTTGGCAAGACAACATGGTCTAACTCAAAACAATACGCTTGAAACACCTTATTTTTCATCATTATGTTGCAAATCTGAATACAAAGAGGTTGTTGTTTAATGTATTTTTGGTCAGTTTATGCATTGTAATGTTTCCTTTGACTGTAGTTACAGTCTAGGATAGATTTACGACTATAAATAGTCTTGCATGCTTCAACAAATTCATTCATTCTCCATTTTTCATCATTTCTTACTATTTCCTTCTTTTTTAGTTATATAGGAGTGTTTATGATATCATGGTCACTGCTGACCGCTCATACAATCTCTGCAATTGCTTTGTAGTTTATTTGGAGATTGTATGGCAGTGCTTTGCAGTTTATGTGGGGATTGTACGACGGTCAGCAGAGACCTTTGATATCAAATATGACACAGTTTCTTTATATTTTACTTTTTTTCAAATTCTAAAATCCGAATATACCTATCAATCTGTTTCGTATTATATAATCCAGACAAAAGATATTTTCGAAGAAAAAAATAGGGTATATGAGAATAGGATAGAATGGGAAAAATAATAGTCCTAAAAAACACCAATTTGGCTAACTGACTTGGGATAACTAAACATAATGCGTTAGGCATTTCCTGTAGTTTTTAAGGATATGAAAACTTCCTTGTGTGTTTTTTTGTATGGCTCCTTTAGGATGGATAAGCTCGTGCTAAAACGTCGTCAACACAATAATACCATCTAAATAGAATTGATTGATGGTCATGGAGTATAAAGTTATGCAATGTAAATAAATGGCCAGTAAATTCACATGATTAAATTAAATAAAATTTGGATAAAAAATAACCCATAAAAAGGATAATACAATCAAATATGTCCTCACTCCTCAAAATCATTCCACACAGAATATCCTCAATCATAGAAATAAAAATGGCTCAGACATGAGAGTAATAACCCATAAAAAATAGTTTAAGAACATTCAAACCATAATATTAGAGAAGGAGAAGGAAGAAGAGATTGATTCTATCCTCTATTTTTCACAGTATATTCAAGATCTTGTCAATTAATGCAGACTATTTGAATTTTTTTACATATGAAGGTTTGATGGACATATTGCTAACAATTCACTTCGCTAGTTTGATACAGTTCAGTTTGACAGTTTGTACACCGTTTGGTTTAGTTCAGCATATATAAGCAGTTCAGTTCTTTAACTATAGACATGGCTTGGAAACATAAAACCAGTGAACTGAACCAAGATCAGTTTGCTGAAATTTCAACTGCTACGCCTGGGATAGGCTCTACAACCTTCGCATCTGGTAATTCTTTTGATAAAAGCTCCTGCATTGATAACCATTTGAAGATAGAATCATTTAGATCACAACAAAATAGATAGAATAGAGAGTAAGAGGGTGTGTTTCGCTACCACTCAAATCATCATTAAGAGAGCGTGTTTGGCTAAATTAACCAATAATTAAATAAGTCCTGATTACATAAGCATTTATGTATGAGCTTTTTTCATAGCAAAGAATGCATGAGGCTAAATTGTTTTATAGAATACCTAAGCAGTTTTCATAAGTTAGTGTAAAGCACTTATTGAAATAAGTTAAAACAACTTATACCCATTTTTACCTATTTTTATAAGCTCTCCCAAAGGCGTACAAAGGTGCTAACTATATTTGTTCTTGCAGTTACAATAATTTCAGTATCATTGTACATGGGAGACACTAGGTTTGGATATCTAAGACAAATATAATAATGTAAAAGTGACATTTCACGAAGTTCAAAAAGAAAAAGTTACTAAATTGAAACAATTCTTCCACAGAACTTGTTGATAGAAGATGCATCGTAAGTATCTCTCCCACGAAGGACAGATGTAAACAACCTACAAGGAATGTCCTTAGCCATATGCAAAATGACAATTGAAGGCTGGTTGATTTAGATGATTGAAGCCAAATAATAAAGGGAGACTGACAATGAAGCAACTGAAGCAAGAAAAGCCTTACAAAGTTTAAATTAGGCAAATGCTAAACTCGCACTAAATTTCCAGATGCTGTGAGTGAATACACATGGGTTATGCGAGACATAAAACAGTCACTTGGGGAACAATCACGGATGTACGTGAAGGAATAAGGCAAGTATAATGGGTAGGAAGTATTCAAATAAAAGGTGAGTTTGCAAGTTGTCGACCAATGTTATCTAAGTTTGAAATTGTTATTCCCCTCTTATGTCCTAAACCTATTTTATTACTTGTGATTTGTCTGCATTCTATCATCATAGGAGATTAGAAGCTCAAGTGTAAAATGAGATACGTTTTGGCTCTTTTGATGAAAATCTTGTAATTTTGAGGTAAATATCTCTTTACTGTCAAACAAATTTAGTCAATATATGAGCAAAATCTACACGACATTGGCACATGTCAGTGTCACTAATCAGTCGTCGCTTTGTAGGTTTTCGGCCCAGTGTCTCACATCTTGCTTCTAGAACCCTATACATTGCTCTTTTTATACACTTCTCTCACTTTCTTTGACCCATGGCTAGTTTTAACACTCTGAAGGTGGATCCTCTCAATTTTGCCAACAAGGTCAGGGCCCCAACTCTTGACTTTTTTTTTTTTTTTGAATAAGCTAATGAATATATAATTATATATTAACAAGACTGCTCACCGCACAAGGAGAGTCATGAATAGACAAAAAATACAAAATGTATCAAAAGTAGAATGGGAACATATGAGATACATGGGATTCTGATACCAGATTTTGGCTTACGGGTAAGGAATTCGAGACCAACTCACCAAGTCAATTTCTATGCTTGCAACTGACCATTCTGAACAGATTAAGATTAACACTAAACTTTGTATTGTCGGAAAAGTAGATATTCAGTTTTCACTGAATCATATCTTCTGCACTCATAAGACTAGTGAGACTACTTGGGAGAACAAGGCCATTTACACCATTGACATGGTACTCCACGCCTGAGGTTCAACAAAACCTCAGGAGTAATAAAATAGAAAGCATAGGGTATATGTGGTTAAAGTTTTCTATGTAGTTAATGTTTCTATTACAGTAAATTACCATGTGGTAATAATTTACTTTTAACTACATAAAAAACTTTAACTACATAGAAAGCATAGGGTATACTCAATCATGTGATAATGAATCCATCAATGTCTACTTCGTTTCACTATGGCTTTAACTTCATGGGAGTACTATGGAATGTTCATAGACTACTGAAGGGCATGGATGCTCATCAAATGGTTCAGAGCCGGTTGTCAGTATCTCAAAAAGTGATACCTATGAAAGGGCTGACCGAAAAGACTAAATTAAGCATTGTAGAGTGGAGGTTCCATGAAGTCGGCTCTCAGGGGCAGTGTCAATGTAAGGCCTTCGGTATTATGAGGTGCTAAATCCCATTTATAGTATAGAATGATCAATGGAGTACTTAAATAGCTTGGGTTCTTATCAGGTTCCTATAGAGGAATTTTACAAACCCAAGTGTCTATCAGCAATTAACCACAAAGAAGTTTTTTTTCTTCTTAGTGTAGGCAAGCTAGATGTAAAAATTTAAAATGATCAAGCTAGTTGAAGATATAATGGAAGAGCTGGAAATTTAAGTGCGGAGAAGTGTGATAAGATTTGTAGCCTAAGACTTATAGAGAGAGAGAGAGAGAGATAGATAGAGGAGATATATATATATATATATATATATATATATATATATATATATATATAGAGAGAGAGAGAGAGAGAGAGAGAAATAAACA
>Ga0228711_1007597_pt1 | contig 15627 bp, 8 predicted proteins | sample MedpolnodulmetaG_2_FD_177996 | JGI IMG/M metagenome (GOLD analysis project Ga0228711, IMG submission 177996) | Root nodule microbial communities from Medicago polymorpha collected in Santa Monica, California, United States - brown nodules | ecosystem: Host-associated > Plants > Roots > Nodule...
CTCTTAATTATATATAGAAAAATATCAATTTTGGCATATATTACAATCAGTTTTTTTTTTTTTTTTTTACAAATAAGATAAAATAAGCTTTTTCTATAGTGTATAATATTGTTCCTATTATAGTGGGTATTTTATGTTTTAATGATATTTAACTTTTTTAAGCAATAATTTAAATAATATTATAAATGATAAAATAGTAAATAAAATAGTTTAAATGAAGCATAAAATAGGAAAGGGAAAAGTCAGCCCAAATTTATATATTCTCTTTATATATAGTATAACATAGATGTGTTTGCTCAAATAAAAAACATAGATATATAAAGGAAATAGGGGAATTTCGGATGATTTTTTCATTATTCCTATTATTCCCTTATCAACACAACTTTATTTCAATTTTAAATTTAAGGGGAATGCTAGATATTGTGAAAAGCGACTTTGTGAACAGTTCGCGAATTTGTTGGCAAATTAATGTCCATTAGATTTCATTTTTTTACTGTGTCATAAAAAATAAGAACTTGATCCCCGTGTTTTCTGGCAAAAAAATACTTTAATTGACTGGACTGCAATTCACAACTCTTTCGCTGTAAAATCCTTCGGGATATAAAACATTGCTCTAAATTTAAATTCAAATCTACATCATAGTTATTGGGAATTTGAAAATTGTACTACCTATTTTAGTTGAACTTTTTTGTTATAATTTTTTTCACATTCAAATTTAAAAAGATTTAAATTGAACGTTAAAGGTAAAATTTAAATGATTATACATAATAATGATATCAAAAAATGTATTAAATTAAAGTATAATGTAAAATATATATACAACAAAATACAATAGAAGAAGAGCGGACGCGAGGGCACGAGAGTGCTAGTTTGTACGCTGGTATATATAAGTTTCAAAACTACCCTTGTAAGAAAACTTTCTTTAAATTGTTAAGAATTTAAATTGTTAAAAATTTAAATTAATATTCATATTTTTTTATAAATTGTAATAATTATTTTAATTTTTGTAGGGTTAATTTTTTAGATTGTATAAATTACATAATTACCCTTGGGACAAAATCATACATATTTTTAAAAATTAATTATCAATAAATTTATTTTTTTATGTAATATTAAATCATCTTTAATTGTATTTTATTACAATTACATTTTCTACTTTAAATTATATTTTATAGGGGTAAATCAGTAGATTATTTTCTTATTCTATCTTGCAGTATTCTAACTCAACTCATATTTAGGATAAAGATTATAACTGGTGAGACATGATGAGATAAATTTTTATGATTAACTTATCATATTTTGATGTTTCATTAGATAATGGACTAAGAAAGAATATGATATAATTATCCTATTGTGTTTGGGAGGAGGGCTTTGAAAGGGAGTATTTATTTTCCTGTTATAACTTAAGCAAGCTAAAAGAAATGTTTCTAAACATATATGAAGTGTCATTGAATTATTATATGATCATATATCATGGGCTTTTTATTTAATGTCAAATTTATATTAAAATATCCAAAACACTCTCCTCCAAAATCTCCTCCTAAACGGAACATAAATGAGTGACTAGGAATCAAAATATGTACATAAAAGGACAAAATTGCAAATTTAAAAGATTAAATGAAGAATAAAATTACAAGAATAATTAAAGAATGTCAAAACTTGATATCTCATCTATATATGGATATAAATATTATTGTGTGTGAAAAGATAAGTGGTCAGGAATCAAATTATGGCTCTTATGTATTGTTTAGAACTAGGCTTAATTGCACTTTTAGTCTTCGCATTTTGATCAGTTCACGAAAATGGTTTTGCCTCTTTCAAATCGAACAAAACTGTCCCCAAACTATCATGTGTTTTTTTTGCAGTTTTAGTGCTAACCCCCATTTCCCCCTCAAAAAACACTGATCTGTCAGATTTTCAGATGAGGTGTCCAAAAAGACGCTTATGTGGCAAATCATACATGGAAAAACAATTATTTTATTATTCAAAACTACATATAAATCAATTAAATAATAGAAAACAATTAAAAATATAAATGTTTAGAATTTAAAATGCATTTCAGATTGTTTTTAATTGCATAGTCTCCCTCACTCCTTCAACTATCATCTCTTTCTCCTTTCTTCTCACATAGGTGCTTCCACCATCACCATCATCATTTCATTTCTCTTCAACATCATCATCCTATTTTTCAACAACATCATCTTCATGTATGTCTTCAACATCATCATATATATTCCATTAAACAAAAAAGGAAAACTTCACTACCGAATCTATCCAAGAACATCAATCTGGGTCAAACACCTTTTATTCCTACAAAGATATATCTCACTTCTTATCATCATCATCATCATCAAAGAAAAACAAATTTTGAGATTAAAAAATATATAGATAAAGAAAATCCAGATCTGAAATAAAACCTCCATTTTCTCTAATCCTTCATTCACCGAAAATCATAATTTCTTCGTCGACCAGAATAAAATTCATGTGCCCTCTTTTCTGTTCTCTTGTGACCCATGAACATTTAACCCAGAAAAATCAAACACAGCTTCAATATACCACTCTTGGAAAGGCGAAAACAAAAATGAAGGTGAGAACAAAAATGGCGCAAATGGTAAGAAACTGAAGAAGCAAATTAGGAGGTAGAAGATGGAATTGAGCGAAAATGGAGGAATGACTGATTTGGAGTTGAGTTCTGAATGGATTGGAAACCAATTTGGGAATTAGGGTTCATAGATTTCTTGCAAGGTACACTTTATTTTGACTAAAAAACTTTTCACTATTTTCTCTCATATTGACTTGAGAACCATACTTCTTGTAGGTACCACCCCCAACATTCAAATTTCACATAACGTTGCTCTAGTTCTATCAACTTTCTCGATCATTGATGTGTAACGGATTAGGATATGGCAAGTGTACCAGTCGTTTTCATCAAGTAATAAAGTGATAAGTAGAGTATCGTGAAGGGATTGTCGTTTCGTCCAAACAATTCGCGTTACTTATTTTTGTAGGTTGACCGTAGAAAAGTTATGTTGCAATTTTTATCTGTTTGCAACAGAGCAAGTTTACCTGTTTTGGTTGCAGAAAAGTAATCAGCGGTTACGATTCTTCGAATCCCCTCCATATATTCGTTGTTGGATAATAAGTAAAAGTATGTCGCATTTATTTATCTTAGGTAGACTATACAAGTAATGAGGTCGTTGGGAGTTTCTAATTAGGTAAGACACCACTTGACCCAATGGGCATCATCCACTGAATACCTACTTAGGTCTTTCCATCTGATGGCTAACTGCACCTGCTAATCGTACGATGATCCATATGTGCGGGGTCTTGCTAATTCAACAGTAATTGAAACATAAACTTTATGTTGGCTTTTCAGTGTTTCCCAAGGCAATGTAGGTCAAGGTTCCCTTAGGTCTTCCCATCTATGAATCTTAGGACACTCATAGCACACTCTCTCTACGCTTACTTAGTAGTTCTACAAATGGCAATTGTAATCTACGTTTATCTTACTAAGAGTTTCAAGAGAATGGTTCTACTGGGTTGTACCTTAAATCAGACAGCTAGGTGTTTGTTTCCCTAATTACTAACCAGTTAATTCCTAGGTTCGGTAAGGCACCACCCGACTCAATGGGAATCATCCACTGAGTACCTATTCTAGGGTCAACAATTATTCCAGTATCTTTGGATAATTAATAATTACTTACTTCCTAGACAGATAGTTATCAGTACAGGGATATAAATATCAAGATATAAGCATCCAGTTAGTGATAGCAATATTAGACCCTCTCACAACCTAAGTACTTAATCTAGGGTTGCACCTCTCACATAAATAAAACTACATCCTAATAAAACTTAATAGCGAACAAATAAATAAATAAATAAAATAAACGACATATTAAACTAAGTAAATATCCAACAAAAATATACAGAGGTTCATCCTAGAGCTCTAACCTAAAAAGATTTAGTTACACATGATAACTAAAAACAAATTACTAAAGATAAAAACATACCCTAGAAAATCAAGGAGAAGATAGACACTCTCCCAAAGCTCCAAAGTTGCTTTCCTCTTGAACTACCAAAGTTCTAAACGAGAAATTCCGAATGAGGAAGGCTGGTATTTATAGTGAGAGTTTCTACCTGAGTTTGTGCTAAAAGTGCGGGCTTTACCCAAAACGAAAGCAGGAAAACACAGTTGCGCCCTGACTTTTTGCATGCACGGGGCGCATGATAGATGCACGGGGCACATGAGAGTGCACCCCAATGCATGTCCTAGGCACATGGGAAATTCCCTAGGCGCATGGTTTGGAAAAGCATGCCCTAGGCGTTTTTCCCATGCCCTAGGCGCATTTTGTCTTCCTTTCGGGCCCAATCTCCGATTTTCTATCGTTTTTAGGTCTTTGTGTTCAAATAACTTGCCTCGGTACTTTGGGAACAAAATTCCTCCCGTTTGTAAGTCTTCTGAGGCCTTTTGCATCTTGATTCTTATTTCTTGAATCTTTAAATTTCTTCAGTTGTTCTTGATTTGCATGATTTCTTCATGAATTACTTCAAAACCCCCCTAAAATTGCTATGTTTCGGGGAAACTTGAATTACAGACTCAAATATAGAAAACATTACAAAAGTCCCGAAATCATAGGCAATCGTTCTAATACTCCACCTTTTTGCTGCTAAATTCTATTGAAAATAACTGAAAAACATGCTAAGAATAACGTAAGATGATCTGTCATCAATCATCTAGATCATGTATAAAATAAATTTGGTTGGACTAGAGAATTAGTTAATACTAAACAACGATGAATACTTTGTACCTGTAATAGATGCACATGCATGTTTTTCCAAAAATTAATCATATTTATATATTAGAGTAAAGACCTAATTTGTTCCCTCACAATATTCTCATGGCCCAATTTATTCTCACATAAAAAATAATATTCAAACTAATCCTTAACATTTTCATTCTAGAGACAAATTATTCATTATTTTATAATGATTTGATAAGTGCCAAATTTATGTATTTTTACACATATTGACTTGTTTTACAAGTAATCTAAGGAAAATTCCCCAAATTTATGTAAATATTGGTAAACTCGCTTTTGAGAGTCATTATAACTACTTTTACCTAATTATATATATTTTTGTAGGTTTTATTGCTCAAAGAGCATGAAAAACCACATGCTGAGAAATTGGATTAGCGCTACTTTTTTCCTAAACGAATCTGACAATTTTGCTATGAGGATATTTTCACTGAGCGAATCTAAATCGGTAAGTTTAGCTGAAAAATAATAGAGCAAATTCGCTAAGGAAAATTTTGGCTGCTTAAGAGACACTTTACACAACTAGAAAATGGTTTAGGTTGAAGAAATCAAATTTTCTAAGCGAGCCTAAATTTTACTAAGAGAATTTTCACTTTCCAAAATCTATAAATAAGGGCTCATACTTTACTTTTTGGGAATCTTGACATTTTTTTCAAGTTCTATCAGAGAGAGTGATCTAGATGTAGAGAAGACGAAGGCATTGTCTTCAACGTCGACTCTATTCATTTCTTGCTATGTATTGTAAGGTTATTTATAACTAATTTTCTCTATTATTTGAATTAGGTGTAGTTTTTATGACTCTGATGTAGATATTTGATCTGGTTGATTGTTTATAAGTCATATTTTGTTATATTGATGTTTTTGTTCCTGAACTTAATGTTTTTGTGACGTGTAATCAGAAATAGACATTTTGACTTAGGAAGTGCTAGACATGGACTTCTTTGTAAGAAACGTGGATAGAGGCATCTGTAGATGATTGTTGTGAGATATCAAGCTATGCTTATAATCACATATACTATCGAAACGTAATTTCATTCCACCAGTTATCTTAGCCAGACATCGGAAGTAAGATTATAGAATGGATCTTCCATTATCTGTGAAACATCGAGATTTACAGAGAATGAGAGGTGAATGTATACCAAAAATATGATGAGTATATAATTGATCAAGGATGTACATGTATTCATTAAAATCACTATAGGCCAACACATATGCACCAATTTCCATTAAACTTTTGAACAAGGACAACTTAAGTGAGTCAAGTGATTTACTTGAACTCAAATAAAATATGCCACTAGAAGGTCTTTAACAACTTGTTAGAAAGCATCTGCCTTCCTAGGAGAATGCTTCCTACGATGCTATAGGACACTGCCTACTGAAGGGTGAGTTTTCAACTGATGGTAGATGAAGTTTAAGTTGATACTAGGTATACCCGTTGTAGTCCAGGCGAAGAGGTAAGTGATGAATCCTCTTCACATATTATGCTTTAGTGTTTTAATGAGTCCTTTTGTATTTTATTTTAGTACTGTGGAAGTTTCTAGTTGAGTTACAGATAGTTCGGAAATTGTCAGTCTTGTGTTGAAAATAATCGTTGTAAATTATTATATGCTCCAACGAATAACGAATTATTCAGAAGCGTTTGAGTTCGATTCTTGAATGAAACAATTTTTAGTCAAGTTTTACTTACTTTTTTATCGGAGATTTACAAATTTTATGCTAAAAAAATGCTTAATCTTTAGTGTAAATAAAAATAGTTTTCCAAATAAAAAGAAAAATAATGTGTTATATAAGATAGCTCATAGTCATCCCCAATCCTTATTTGGCTTATTCATCCTTTATTTCATTTTCTTCCCCCTTCCAATGTCCTTTTCACCCTTTTTTGTCTTTATATATTGCTTTTCATACATTTAATTTCACTTTAACCATCTTTCTTGCTTCCAACTACCTTCCTTTTTTTCTTTACAAACAAACCAATCATCAGCACCCCCATTACTAATGGAAAAGACACGTGGCGCCAAAATGTTTTCCATTCGATCAATGGTGAAGTACACACGTGTACTTAAAGTGGGCCCCACCATCGAAAATATATGAAAAAAATTGTAGTGGGAGGTTCCCTTGTTCTCTCATGATTGTATCCTCCACAACAAGTGCACCAAGTGTGATATATTTGTGTCTTTCTTTGCATGCATTATGTTGTCCTCCTCTACATAGGTTTGGATGGATACTTTTGGAGTTTTCATTTACAAAATACCCTTGGGTACTAGTTAGGTTTCTACTTTTCTTCCCTTCCTCTTTCAGTGGGTAAAGTGGCACCCAACTGATTCCAAGAAGTGTTGTTTTTATTCTTTAATTTTTACTTTATTTTTTGAATTAATGAATATACAATCATCGGCATATATTAACTTTACATTTAGTCTTCTATCTTTCTATGTCACAACATTAATTTTAAAAGACTTACCAAGTAGTAAATTTTTAGGATGCCCTAAGCTACCATTTTTTATGGTACCTACAAGGAAAGAGAAACTATTGTAAAAGAGACTAAAAGTTAGGGTAAGACTATTATATTTATAACAATTTAATCAATAACTCATGATAATATATGGACTTGTTCTCTATATCCTTCTAAAACATGATGACCTTTCTCTAAATATCTAATGCAATTAACTCATCGTAATCGTTACCTACTTTAACTATTCTATTATACCGGATCTATCTTGGATTATTGCACTGTCACTTTAAAACCAAGAGGTGTTGTTTTGTTTTATAATTTTGAGATTTTTCTATTTTCACATAATGTATTTTGAGTTTAATGAACATACATTGTTGTACACTGTCAATTTATACAGATCCAATGAGAAACCTCTATCTTTCCAAATCTTTTCTCCAAATTCAAACATTATACTGATTCTAATCCGATTAATAATCCACTCTATACTTATGTCTCTTTCCGTAATCAACCAAACAATAAAGAGTGCTTGTTAGGTGTAGGTGTATTACTAATTAATAGTTATATGCTCATATACTCATAAATTGTGTTTATCCGCTTATCTAAGACCTTGGTGCAGCGAATTGGAGTATTGGACAATGCATGTACATGCACATGGACACCAGAGTGATTCATTGTGTCAACATTTTATTTTATACTGTTTTATGATAAATCATGAACTTTAGAATGATAAATCATGAACCTAGAATGATCTTATTTTAATTATTTTTACATTATTTTGGTGAATTTTTATCTAATAAATTTTTTATTTAAAAAATTGTAGGGGTAGCCCATTGGTCTACCATAAAACGAAGAGGGATGAGATCTAGTTTGGCTTGGTGGGGGAGTGGGAGTGAGATCTTGGTATTTGAATAAATTATATATAAGATGTGGAAACTCAAACTTAGGAGAAGATTATTGAGTTCAAATGTGGATAGTTGTTCCACATAGGGTTAATGGTGTTTTACCCTCCTGTAATTTATTTTTTTTGATTTACCACCCTGTAAAAAAATTTGTTTTGGAATACCCCCTAATAGGTCATTCAAAAACCAACTTTTTTTTACAGGGGTTAATAAATAAAAAAAAAATCAGGAGGAAAAACCAGAAATGACCTATATTACAGGAGGGTAAATCACCATTAACTCTTCCACATATTGACTATGAATGAGTAAACTATTAGATATAAAAGAGAGGAGTAGAGATCCTCTCTATTGTTTATAATAATAAATGGAGATTGACATAAGTAAAGTACGCAATGAATGTGAGAATTCAAAAATCCTTAAAACAATACATAAGTAAGGAAAACGTTGCAACTTGCAAGTATTAAAATAGTTCACACAATAACATATGTAAGCATTCATCATGTATCGATATACTCGACATTTACTAAATTTAGCAATTAGGAACATAATGAAATATACTAGGCTATTGAAACTTGATGATGTATATAGGATTATAATTAAGATCATTTTGAAACATAGTAGCATATATCATTAACAAACCCTAAGATAATATTTCAGAACATATATATCAGCACATAATGATATGTTACATGTGAGAATAATTAGAAATACTTCAGTAAGTAACATGCATGGTAGAATAACTATAGACATGTAACAAGAATTTGCAAGTAAAAAGTTAAGACATGTTAACACACAAGGTATATTCACATTATGTGAAATTATGATGAAAGATTAAATTAGTAGATAGGGCAACTCCTTTCAAAGCATTGCACGATAAGTACACTTTATCATCAGTACATATGTGACAATGGATGTCATGTTATATATAAAGCCAAAATCCAATGAGTAAGCTAAGAAACAAGAAGATGTAATGTAACAAGTCATAGTGGGCATGCAACCAGTTAAATTAGTACGGAGGTTTGTCACCCTAACTTGTTTATCATGGTTTTGATGCAATAATATCTTGTAGTACCAAACAGACCAAAGTATTTTGGATGTGGGGACGATATAATGTGTTTGCTTTCCAGAATGGGCAACTCTTGGTTCGGTTTTCTGTAACCAGATACATATATACATACAAAAAGTAACCTTTAATTTGTTTCTTGGTTAATTATTTGAGCCAATTTTTTAAATATTTTTGGAAAGAAGTATATCTGAAGGAAATGAATAATCTTTCTTAGATCATTTATATGGAAACACTCCACCTAATTATTTTTAGAAAAGTGATGTCAACACTCACTCTATACTCTTTTTCAACATTCATTCTAGTAGTACTGTTTTGGAGTTAGGTGTTTTTAGGACTCATCTTTGTTTTTACCCTGTAAGATTAATGTTTATCCTTTTATTTAGATTTCTTTATAAAGAACAAATTCTATTTATCAAGCATATGTTTGGTTTAATGTCAGAGACACCAAACTCGTGTTTAAGCATGGGTTCATAGAAGCGAAAATCAAGCTTCTCCTTGGATGCCGAAAGTTTGTGGTGATTTTGGATAAGTGTGAAAAATGCGTTGTGAGAAAGCCAAACTCTAAGCCTTTGTTTGCGAGTTTGGAGGGGAAATGATAGGAGGGGTTTGAAGAGAAAAAAAGGAAGGAGCAACTGGAAGAAATGTGATTAAAAAGGGTGATAATGAATAAGGAAAATGTTTAGTGTCCAACCCAATAAATTTATACACCCCAATATGTGCACCTTGAGTGAGAAAGAGATAAAAGAGAGTGGATTGAACCATGAGTAATGATATCTGGACAACCATTTGATGATAACTTTTGTAACAACCTTCTTTTTCTCTCTTCTTATTGGTAAAAAACAATAGAGAGAGAAAAAGAAAAAGAGAGTAAGAACATAATGTGAGTATGAGAGAAAAAGTTGTCACAAAAATATGGTTGTACAACTATAATTTTTTTGTGAATCATAAATGTGATAAGTTTATGATGCCATAAGAGAGATAGAGAGAAAATAAAATGTTGAATGACTATAAAAAAAAATTAAGGCGTCCAAATACCAATATTGTAATTTTTTTTTATTTTTTTGGCTAGGTTGATGCTCACATACGTATTGTATCGAGATGCGCTAAATTATCAAGCTTAACAAATATCATTATTGTTGTACATATCATTATTCTAAACATTTTGTTTACACGGATCCACTTAGGTACCAGTCTAACCAAATCACAAAAGTACCACTCTATCTTCAATTTAGTACTTTTTTTTTAAGGAAATTTAGTACTTAAAGCATATAAAAATAATAAGCGGTTCTTAAAAGTATATAAACTTCGTCAAACTACTTTTATGAATATCCATCAAATCAAGCCCTACAACTTTGTAGGTAGTTTTATTTTATTTTATTAACCCTAGCTCCTAGATATACCATTATCAAATCCTAGAAATTTAAATTTCGGTCGCGAGGTAAGTAAAGTATAGTCAAGAGTTATTTCATCCATAAATCAAACTTGAATTCTCTCGAATGATTATTTCTTTGATGGAGCTCATTAATTACTTGAACTCAATCTCATGACTTTGTAACTATGATTCGATTGACAAGTTCTTATACTTTTTAACTACTTATTATATTCATGTATTTTAAGCATTAAATTGAAGAGAATGATATTTTAGAAAATAAATTGATGATTTATTCATCGGACAAAATCATTATCATAGGGCTAAGGTAGATTTTCTCCCTCATATTCATATTTTGTAGATTTATTCATTTGTCTTTACTTTAAACTTTAATAATAATTGACCAGCAACATATTAAATATGAATTTTAAAAGTTTGAGGTGTAGATGATAGACTCGTTACTTATTATCCATTTTTTATTTATTTCATGGAGCTATTATCCAATCTTGAAGTGAAACAATGAGACAATGAGTTAAGAGAAAAATAATATTGTGTTTTCACCTAATAATTTAATTAATCTTTTTTTAAGGATTAATTTAAATGTTTTGTAGTGTACTTGTTTCCATTTAGTGAAATTTTGGAGTGTACATGTACTAGGTGGCTGCAGATGGATTAGATTACTTGATGACGACAACTACCTAAATTACCTAAATTTTCATTTGTCGAAAACTTGTGATAGCTGAATTGATATTTGATAGCGAAGTTTTGAGGAAACAATGCACTTTATTTACATTTTGGATACTATATAGTAAAAGAGAAAGTATTTCAGATGCTTTATAACATGTACATGATGTACTACATGGTTTTGTAACCATTTAATTGTTGTAGCATGCCTTGACTTTATTGACAGAAACGACCTATTTGCCTTTATGTAACAGATGTTGTCTTTAACATGAGAGTGGCAACTCTTTCATTGAGAAAACAAGTCACTATACAATTTGTTGTTTTTACTCATTGTAAAATGTTTTGCCCCTTGTTGTCAATAGTCAAACCACATGTACCAAATTTCACTCGTGAATTTCTCAAACTTATGCACTTCTTGAACGATATTTTTGACAAGAGCAGTGCTATTCATCGCGATTAGTAACCTATCGAATCTACCAAGAAAAGATTGTAACCGTTAGATACGGCTTATACATAATACATGGGTGGTCGGTAGGGATGGGAATAGACCAGACCGACCTATAAGGGTCTACGACAGACTAGGCCAGACTTTTTTTCTTATATAGAGAAGACTTAGGCTTTTTTAGAAGCCTATTTAGCTTAAAAGGTCAAGCCGCAAGCCATTGAAAAAACCTCTTAGGCCTATTAGACCGGCCTATTTAAGTAAATATGAATAATATTATTTATTATTATATTATATTTTGTACTTAAAATTAAAATTAAAATTTGTTAACTTTTCAGTAATTTAAGCTTATTAGTATACATTAATTTTTTGCATATCTAAATGTATTATTAAAAACTAGAATTGAAATATGATACAACATATAGTCAAATTTCCAAAAAACTCATGTTGATTATCAAAAGAGATTTAATCTAATTGATATATTAGTTCGCTAGTCTATTTAAACTTAGATCACATTGCTTATTTAAAGATGTTCATATAAAATAGGCTTTTAAACAGGCTAGCAGGCCGTATCAGGCTTTCAGAAGGTCAAACTCGAGCCTAAAAAGTAAGCTTATGACAGGCCACAGGTCAGGCTTAGGCCTTAAAAAAAATTGGCAGGCTAGGCTGAGGCCTTGCAAAGCCTAGCTCGGCCTACCCCATTCTCATCCCTAGTAGCCGGCAAAAAAAAGAGTTGGAGAAGGGTGTTATAGTTTGTACCGTTGTAATGTTTTCATGATTATGTTTTTCGGGATAAGCAACATTTCCCTTTTGACAAACTAGTGTAATTTACGATGGGAAATTAGAGTGAATCACAGAAACTACATGTTGAAATTCTTAAAAGAGACTTGTTAATGAGTGCTTTTAGGCACTCTTCAAAGATTTTTAATTAAAAAAATGTTTATTGAAAAAATCAAATAGTTCGAATTCCATGTATTAAATTCATCACTTTCTATTAAAACTTACTATTCAAGGTTGTGACAGTCGTTAGCATTTCTCTTTTTAAATATCACGATAAGAGAGCTCTAAGCTATCAATGATGCATGTTTAATTTATTGCTTTTCTTCTTTGTCAACCCTCCAATTTTCAGAGATCCCAGTAATCTGGAGCTCAATCGCGAGACAAATATAGTTTGAACTTTGAACCAAGATTTGTTCCGTACAAAAGTGAAACTCGGTTCTCCCGAATAATTCGTTCTTTGGTGAAATTTATTAACGAGTTGAGCATAATTGTTGGGTTTAAAACATGTTTAATGTTTTTTTTAAGGAAAAACATGTTTAATGTTGTTTGGACTTTAGATCATACTTATCAAACTATTTTTTTTTCCTTCTGAACTACTATTCTTACAGAATTAGATTTTCACTCGTGCTGGTATTCAACATGCGAGAATATTATGGTACTATTTATTCTTACATAATTAGATTTAAATTCACTTTATTAAAATTCAGTTGAACATCTCTTCATTACCAAAATAAAATAAAATAAAATAAATATCAATTGAATATTTTCCTAAAACATTTGAATACATTTTATATCACTAAATCCAATAAATATTCATGGTAAAATGATTCAGATAATCCTATATTGGTGAGTTTTAATACAAGAGATTTAAATATGGAAAAGATAGAAATACCTATAGTTTGTTTAAATATATCTTGGTTTCGAACTCAAACAACAATCCGTTGTAGTCTAGTTGGTCAGGATATTCGGCTCTCACCCGAAAGACCCGGGTTCAAGTCCCGGCAACGGAACTTTTTATGATTTTTTTTTGTCAATTAATCATAGTTCAACTTAATCACGCTTCTTTACTAATACTTGCATAAAAGTAAATGGTATACAACACTATCATAAAAATTGCACTTTTTTCTCGAATGGGTATTAGAAATGTGATAAAGAAAATTTCAATGGAATGTTATTCCGTAAAACTCCAAAGTATTAAACATCGTTGATGTATAAAGAGAGCAAACAAAAGGTAGAATTTGCGTCCAAAATATAAGATAAATACTATATTTAAATACATCATGAAGCTCTCCCATAAAAACAAGCTTCATGTTTTACATCGGATTTTTATTTTAATGAAGAAGTATTTTTATAAGCTCAAAGATCATGTTTTACATCTGATAAACTCGGAATTTGCCCAACAACATCAGACTAGTTTATGGCGGGGATGTCCCGTTTGAGTGCTCCCCACTTGCAAAACTGTGGTTTCCATTTGCCAACCGGTTCGCGCTACTATTGTTGTTAGTGTGATTTGAATATGTAGAAACAGAATTTCCTCGTGAATACCGGTTCTGGTTCTGTGCGCCTGAGCTGCTTCTTGTTACCTTCAAACGAGCTTTCCTACCCTGAGATGGAGCATTATCAGTGTCACAAAAATGTTGAGTTTAATGAGTATAAACGGACCTACACCAACGTCCAACAATTTATCACCACGTAGATTTTAGTTTATGAGAAATATTATAACAAAATGGATGTCTGTGTAAAACTTTTTTACGTCAGTAGTTTTCATTAAATTCAAAGTATTAAGTACACATTATTAAGAAAATTATAAGCAAATACAATTCTAAAAGATAAGAGAATAACCTTCCCCATGCATTTCTCCAAATGAGGAGCAAACTTCCCTGCCGCGATAGTTCGGCCGCAATTCATGCACTCAAATATTTCAGTTGCTACGGCAGGATGATTTTGTCCGAATATGTCAACCACATACTTGCCATTTGTTTCATTACTATTACTAGGATCAGCCACTCTAACCCTGGCTTGTGCTGATAACTTCAATTCTTCATCTTCTTCATCCAAATTAGCGTCAAGCCCCAGCTTGGCTACTCTGTGACACTCTGATGCCACATCAACTATAATGGAATCAAGGAGATCCGAGAAAAAGTGAGATGAAAGCTGCAAAAAATCGCAATCAAAGAAATAACTATACAAAATAAGTATTTGACTACCCTTAAACTTCCAATTCACAGACACATAAGTAATTACTTTAGGCACGTGCGTGCATGTGAGACAATTCGCAATAGAGAGAAATGCTAATATAATAGAATGGTAGACTACTTAGACTAGCTTCTAATGTCATTTGTTCATTTATGTCTGTTAACAAAAGAAGGGAGAAGAATGGCATACAAAATTTCCTAGGTCCTTATCCTGAAACAAAAATATGCTTACAGACTCGGCGGTTTTCTGTTTAAGATAGACTTTTTATTCTACTTCATGCATCACTCAAACATCTTTCGGTTCATTCAAATTTCTCTAGACTATAGAGTAACGGTGAAAGTAGAAACTCCATCTAATTGAGGATCATTACAGCCTGTACAGGTGCAAAGTATTGAATTGCATCAAAAGTCAGCACAAGGATAAGCTCACAAACAGCATAAAAAAATTGATTATGTTGGTGGTGCAAAGCTTAAACAATTTGATAATTATCATAATATCTTCACTATTGTTATATCCTTCCTAAACAGAGAATTAGTCAATATAATTTATAGAATTGTGGTGGAGGAGGTCGTGGAGGAGATTAAGGTGTTGACGTGGAGGTGGATTTCGAGTAGGACGAATTTACCAGTTTGCCTCTTTTATGAGTGGTGTTGGGATCCTATTTGGTGTCTTAGTAGGGAGGATAGGAGGCAGGTGTGGCAGCTTCGGGGAAGCGCTTGCTCGGTTTTGGTGGTTGGATGTTGCTGTGGTGCTGTTTCGGGCTGCTGCTGCTACTGTCTGGTTTGGCAGGTTCTGTGGCCGCTGTTCAGCTGGGTGTGTTGCTGCAGCTGGCTGTTGGCTGTGCAGCGGCTGCTGTGTTGATGGGCAACAGTGTTTGTCGTCTTTGAGGCGGTGATATGCCTGATCTTTTTCTTGTATATCACAGCCT
>Ga0228711_1007598_pt1 | contig 15626 bp, 4 predicted proteins | sample MedpolnodulmetaG_2_FD_177996 | JGI IMG/M metagenome (GOLD analysis project Ga0228711, IMG submission 177996) | Root nodule microbial communities from Medicago polymorpha collected in Santa Monica, California, United States - brown nodules | ecosystem: Host-associated > Plants > Roots > Nodule...
GGTTTATCTCCTTTTGAGAAGGTTTTGGTCTAATCTCCCTTTTCTATCTTGTACTTCCTTTTTGTTTTATCTAATGAAGTGATGATGTTTGCATCTTTTCAAAAACAAAAAATAGAAGTATATTTTTAGTCCAAAAATTATGTTTTTCAAATTAAAAGTTTACTACAAAAGTAGTAACACCGTGATACTGTTTTGCACCAAAGAGTGAAAAAAAAAAAAGCATTAGAATTATAATATTTAGATTTTTTTTTTTTAGAAAGTTGGGAAATTAATATCTTTTAAAAAATTTATTTAGAAAATTCTTATTTACAAAAGGAGATTTTAGAATTATAACCGTGCATGCGAAAGATGGCGGTAATTAGTTTAAAATCCAGAAACAGGCGCGTGAAAGTCGACAGTACCTTTAAATTGATTTTTTACTAAAAACTACTTTTTCCAAGTATGAATTAATTATTTTTCAAAACAGGACTTCGAAGTTTTAATTCGTACTACGCGAAAGCGGACAATTATAAAGTTCAATTTCTGACACCTCCTACATTACAGTAAGCGGTATCTTTAACTTAATTTTTTACCGCGAAGAAAATTTTCTTGTTTTAATTATAAAAGTATTGTTTTTTTATTATTAGCTGTCGACGAGAACTACATTCAGGCCCCTCGTTGTTAATATTAAATTAAATTTATTATTTTATTTTTACGCCCGAAACAAATTGTTTTTGAATTAATCTTAGATAAACAAAGAAACAACCGATAGTGGTACTTAAGAGTTAGTCTCTGTGGATTCGACAACAATATAACAAATAATATATTCTTATCATTTTGAATGACACCAACAAAATAACATTCTTAAAGTCAAATTTTTTTAAGGGTAAAATTGAAAGTGAAAAAGTCAGTCAAAAACCGTGTATTCTTCTATTTATATATAGTATAGATGAAGAGATCAAATCATATTCTATTTGTTGCATGCGTAAAGAATAAATAATATACTAAAGTTGACAAATTCTTTTATTTCAACTTTAGCGATGTTGAATTTGTGATGTTTTCAATATACTATACCAATTTGAAAAAAAGTAAGATAAAAATTAATCTTCAACTTAACTATTAAAGTGATTCTTTAAGATGGTAGAGTTGGAAAAAATGTGTGATATGTATGATATCTAGGTCATCTTGATACCGTCAAATTTACGAGATAAAGATACCTATAAATAAAACCTTTTTTCGCCTTATTTCATTTTATGGCCATCATCATAGAGTGCAGAATCATAACTTTGAGGTCCATGAAATTGAAAAAAAATACAATTATTTGGTGCATGCACAAAAACTTAATGGCAGCTCCTCTAATATTCTAGCCTAAAGTATAAATTAAAATTCTTTTCCCAGAGCAAGAATTCATTCATCTCAGTACTCTAAATTGGCAGTAGCCTTTACGACACCTAGCACTAAAATTTTTCACTTGCGGACAATCTTTATTAGTTATACAAGAACGAGAAAATGGTAAATAAGCAGAATCACATACTATCATGACAAGAAATATGCAAATAAATAGAATTAGAATATATACAAACTCTGAAGTCTTAACCATATTTTTTCTCTCTTTGCATTAAAATATAGGATATGATTTGATATATTTATAGTCTGTAAAGTTTATGGTCTCATACAAATGATTACATAGTTTATGCATTTTTAAAATTTTAAAACCCTTCATAATATTAGAATACTTACTAAATGCCTCTTGTGTATTTGAGTGTGTTGTGGTTATCCTTTTCACGCTTAGAAAGAGGTTCAATTAATAAACTTGATAACCATAAGAATTAAATATTATTTAACTAATAGCTTTTCATTATAATTTCTCCTTCAAAAAAAATTTCTTTACTTTTTAACCTTTCTTGACAATAAAGAGAAAAAAATATATGTTGTACTATGGTAAAATTATCTATAGATATTATTCACCATTGGAATGCCAAAATATTTATGCACAAGTAAAATGGACGTAGGATCAATTTATTTTTTTATTTTCATTTGATCATAAAGAATGTACGACATTTCCTTTACAAGAATGTGATATTTTATATCTTTTTCTGAATGAATGTTTTACTCTAAAATGTCTCTATTTATAGAGAAACTTATGTTCTTTCGATCAAGATAAACAACTCTTTAGAAGAGTTTGTTCAAGATTAGTTACAATGCTTTAATGATCTAGCATTACACCCTTTTATTAAAAGGTCTCTTTTAACCATTGCAACTTTCATAAATTATATTTTGGATATTACTCTCACAATTAATAAAAATAATTACAAAAGAAATATGATATGCTAAGAACTTTATATAGAACCTAGAGAGAAACTCAACAAATTTGCAATCAAATGCTCCCTTTTTTGAAAAATAAAGCCTATGTAAATAGTTGACTTGCTTAGGTTGATAATTTTTTATGATGGTTGAGCATATATGTCAAATAAATTCTTGAGAATATTCATATTAGCAAGCGCACCTTTACAAAAAATCATTAAATTATATGCATACATCACGTGAGAGGGGAATAAGGAACCTCTGCGACCTCTAATAAAAAAACCTCACCATCTTCCACTAGCTTACCAAAACCTCTAATAAGGACCTCCTTGCATATATAAAAGGGAAGATGGGACAAGGGATCACCTTTTCTTAATCTCTCTTTATCAGGGGTTAAAGCTTGCAAATTTACCAATAACTGGATTAACAACCAAAAGGTATGCAAAATAGCACTAATCTAGTGCATTTGTCAAACCTTTTCTCAATCTTTTATATTCAACAAAGCCAAATGTCAACATGTTACATCCTTGCCGACCCCTACTCTGGTGCAATCGATATGTAATTTGTGGAAAACATTTTCATGCGTACATTGGTTCTGCTTTACCTGCATTGGGGATAGGAAAAAGTCTGGTTGGGTGGAGCTTTATTTAAAGGGTGTGTCTAACATATGCAACGTTGCACTTGTTAAAGGAACTAAAAGTAGTAATATTTTATTGAAAAACCACAACTATTTATTAAAAAGTTATATATTCAATACAAAATGTTCAAGTTTCAATACAAACTTACTACTTTTAATGCCTACTTTAAAAAAAACTGATGTCTAAGTTTACATTGTTGGTTTGTCAAAGACTTTTGAGAAGCTATTGACCAATCTAAAAACCTGGTTTGGACTAATGATTTTAAATATAGCAGTTGTCGTATTTATAAAAAGGCCAAGTGTGTGGACCCATTACCATTTTTGCCCTCATTTAACACATTAATTCTCTTTAAGTCCTATTATAGGTTTGGACCACTAACTAATTTCTCCTCTAATTCACTTAAATTTAGGTTAAAAAGGGCAAGGTGAAAAATATTTATCTAGGTAATTTGCTGGTTGTTACAATATGTGTACTATTGCATTAAAAGGGTGGTAATTGTGCATATTTATAGATGTAGATTTATTTAATTATTAAAGTGTATCAATATGCGTTCATGTAAGTTTAACTCAATTGGAACGACAAAAAAAAAAGGTTTAATTTAATTGGTAAGTACATTGCATAATATATGCAAGGGTCACAGATTAAACTCCGAACACTCCACTTATTTATTTTAAGATGTGGATTTCTAATAAGTAGACAATTTGACGAGAAAAATACATTAATTTACAAGTTCATTAAAAGTTGAGAAAATATAGAATATGTCAATTAATGGACAGATAATTACTTATAAAATGAGTTCACCGAAAAAAATTACGTATAAAATGCAATGACCAATGAGAAGATAAACATTTGATAAAAAAACTGAAAAGATAAACATGTTTAGAATGCCATAAGAAAAGATAAACATCCGGGTGCATCCATGTTTTCATTTTATTTTTCAAAATGGAGTAAGAGAACCTCTCCTATACTATTATGTTATGTATCCTCTCCTTTTATTTCTTTTCATTATATTTGTTTGGGTTAAATAGGTTTTGGATCTCTATAAATATTAAAAATTTCGTTTTTATTCCTATAAATTAAATCATATATTTTAATCCTTATAATATTTTACAAAAGCATTTTTAGTCTTCATGATATTTTCCATCATCGGTTTTAGTTCCAATAGAAAATTTCGTCAATTATTTTTGTCGTTAAATACGCTAAAAGAAAATGCTACAAGGATTAAAAAAATGTAATTTTAGTTTTTATGAGTTAAAATGAAATTCTGAATATTTATATTAACCAAAAATATATTTAACCCTATTTGTGTCGGACTCCATAACAATTTTTTTTCTTTTCAAAACCCAAACCATTCGAACCCATGTGCTAGTTGTTGTACTAGGTGTGTGCTTGCTTGCTTAGGAGGTTTATCTCAATTCTCAAACTGCTTTTTCTTTCACATGATAGTGTGTACTAGGAGGTTTGTTTAGTGTTTATAAAAAAAAAAGGTATGGAGGACAAAGGCTATCAAAAAGTTGTGTTGGCTTGAATCAAATAAACATGTAGGTTGAGCATAAAGAGGACAAAATTCACTTAATTTTTGAGTATAAATAGGAACCAATAAATCATAGCCGAAACACACCACTACCCTATTTTCATTCATCTATGTGAATCACGGTGAAAAATCCACACTTTCTAATTTCCATAAACCAAAGAACAACAACAAAGCAATGACAATGGACAAGCTATAAGAATGAGAAAGAGTATGAGAATGAAAGAAAGTGAGAAGCTTTCTTCACCACACTTTCCTCACCTTTCTTTCTCTCTCTAACATCTTCTCTTCCTTTCTTTCTCTTTGAGCTTTCCTTTCTTCTCTCACTGAAAAATAGCCTCAATAACCCATCAACTAATATATATGTTTGTTTTATATTTTAGAAATCTCTAATTTTAATTTATTTGTTTATTTTCATTTTAAAATATGACATTAAAAAAGGGAGTTTCTACGGTACACCTTTAAATTAAGGTGTATCGGTACACCTATTTTATAAATCAATAAGTTAACAATCATTTTTATGTAATAAAAGGATATTTGTCGATTTTTATATTTTAGAAAATATTATTTCTTAAGAAAAAACATCATTTCATTCTTTATAAGAATCATACTATTTTTTTTACATTTTATAAAAAAAAAAATCAATATTCACTATCATGGGTAATAAAAATTAAAAAAAAAAGTTGAATTTTGATTTGCCGACACTTTTAAAAAATAAAATATAATTGATTATTTTATTTTATTTTTCAAAAGTGTCGGCAAATCACAATTCAACTTTTTTTGAATTTTTATTTCTCATGATGGTGAATATTGATTATTTTTTTTTCATAAAATGTTAAAAAATTAGTACGATTTATATAAATAATGAAAGATGTTTTTTTCTTGTGAAATAATATTTTCTAAAATATAAAAATCGACAAATATCTCTTTATTATATAAAAATGATCGTTAACTTATTGATTTATCAAATAGGTGTACCGGTATACCTTAATTTAAGGTTGTACCGTAGAAACTCCCTAAATTTAGAGACATTAGATATTTGTAGCAATGATAAATAGACACTCCAATGTGACATATACACTTTTAACCTCCACACAAAATTGTGACACATGACATTTAAGTGGGAGAGAGAGAGTAGTGGTAAGGTGAAAACACTAAATTGCCCCTGCCACATGAGGGTGTATATTGATGGTATGGAGAAAAGGGTGTTAATTATTCGGATATTTGTATGTTTCAGTTTCAAGGACGGAAGTGTTATTTAGGCTCTAATATTATTTTTTTGGTTAGGGCACAATCTTCTCGCACTAACAGTTTCTTACAAAAAATTTTGGTTAGGGCACAATCTTCTCGCACTAACAGTTTCTTACGAAAAAAAAAAATGTTAACAGAATAAGTGACTACGCTAATCCAATTTTGATTTGGTCATTATAAAAGTCTAAATACTTAAAATTGACGATTATACTTAATCTACTTTTGATTTGGTCATCACAAACTTCAAATCTAAAAGATTAATGATGGCTACTTTTAATCTTTTTTTAATTTTGTCCATTACAAATGTTGAAATGATTTCAATAAAAGCAAATAGTAAATGAGTCAATTCACTTTTGATTCGGTCATCGTACAATTCTCAAAGTTTACAACAACAATGACATCTTTTTTAATTTTGTCATTGCAAAATTTTCTTAAATAAAATATGAATGAAAAATGTTAATGATGACAGCATTATCAAATCCAATTTTGATTCGAACATTATACAATTCTCAAAAATAGTGACTATGTTAAATCCCTTTTTAGTTCAACAATGCAAATATAATTTAAAGAAATGCAAACTTAAAAATAATAAAGATTACATTTTGTCAAAAAAAACATTAAAGATTACACAAAATCCATTTTAATTCATTTATTACGCAAATCCCAATAAGCTAATCCACCACAATCAATTTTTTGCACTAAATATATATTTCCTTCATCAAATATGTAGTATATATATTTTTAATTAAAATTCAACACAACAAAAATCATTTCTTTAAACTAAAATAAATAATTTTCTATCAAAAAAACTATGCAGGTAGGTGACAAACTCTTGTTTTTTTGACAAAAGGTGACAAACTCTTGTTAAGAACAATAAGAAAATATTCATATTTTTCTCTTTATTTAAGTTCCCTTTCATTCAAAACAATAAAAAAACAAAATATTTTGTCAAAAAACAAAATATAAAAAAAAATTATATATTCATTTAAAAACTTCCCTTTGCAAATAATAAGAAATAAATATTTTTAATTTAAATATATGACTAAATTAGTAGTGTAAGAATGCTATTTTATTCTTAAGGTGAGTTGTTGTCACTAAGGTGGCTCTTTAATGGTGTAGAGGAATAAGTTGTTAATCTAAATCATCAATGAACCATTTTTAGGCAACAACAAGCAATACAGTAAAAGAGCAATTTTGAGATAATGTAGATATTGGTCTATGGTATTTGAGTTTGAAACCTATTTCATTTTTTTAAAATTCTCATAGAACTTGGCTAATGTAGATATTGTTTATTTTTTTCAATTGTTAATATATTGTTTTTAGTGTAGATATGTTTTCGAAGAAATATTTATTTATTATAAAATATATTAGCACATAAGACCTGTGGATCGCAGTGGTCTAGTTTGCAATTAAATGCTCCCATCTTTGAGAAATAGAGCATGTCTAAATAGTAGACTTGCGGAGATTAATTATGGTCATGGTGCTTGAGCATATATGTCAAAATAATTCGTGAGAATATTCATATCAGCAAGAGTACCTTTACAGAAAATGATTAAATCATATGCATGCATCACATGAGAGGGGACTAAGGAACCTCTACGACCTCTAATAAAAAAAAGCATACCATCTTCCACTAGCTTAAGAATACCTGTAATAAGAATACCATTTGGACTTGTAGCTCCTTCTCTATTGTTGTCAAAAATTGCTTGATTTACTCTGCACAGCTAGGGGGATTAGTATGCATTGCATTCATAATGATGTGAACAATTTTAGGAATCTAATCATCAATAATACATTGTTTATACAATTGTTCCTATTATTAAAAATGCCTTCAGAAAAGTTAACAAAGAGTTTCTTAATTTCATCAAGATCATCCACTAAATTGTCTTCATGAATCTCTTATCATAGACTTACTTGTGCATTTAATATTGGCTATTTTGTGGAAGAATGTAGTATTTCTTTCCTTCTGATTAAACAAATGGACTCAAAAAAGTCTGGTTCCTAAAATAATACATATTAGACAACAATACAACAGAATATAACGACCACCCTAGTAAGATAGTGTCTCCCTTGCACCACCCTATTATTGCTATCTGCTACCCGCTCTAAGTTATCAGCTATCTTACATCCGCTTTTCGTTTTTAGGTGCCCATGTCTTCAAATTCTTGTATATATATATACACACACACATATAGAGAGAGAGCCGGGGATACGTTGACACTAAATCCTATCCGTCTTCTTTTATCATCTTAACAAATGACATTTATTCACTAGTTTTTAATGTGAAGACTCCTTAGCGGATAAAATAAATAAATCACGCCTCTTCTTCTTCCTTTTCCTGAATTCACAGTTTTCATTTATCCTTGCTGGTGATTACGTTACTCTCTCTTCGGCGGCTGATCAAATTTAACTTCTATCCTAACAAATCTTATAGGCACTATGATCGTCTCTCCCCTTAAATTCAATTTGCATATTGAAGAGAGTTCGAAGTAAACTATTACTGAAAGTGAAATTTGGAAACGGCATTTACAATGTGCACATTCTTGACATGAAAAAACTAATTTAACAATAGATAGGAGAAAAAATTATTATATTTCTTCATTATTGGCACGGGATTCTAAATTCAATGAATTAATTAGTTTACATTTTTTATTGATGGTGATTGGAAATAAGTTATTATGAACGAAAAGGGGATTAAAAGTTTGCAGTGTTTGTTGTGAATGATAATTCATACTTGTCCAGTATTATAATATTGATCTATAGTAAATTATCTTGATTCTAAACATTAAGATAAGAAGGGGAAAACTAATCATATAAAATGGAAAGGGGGAAGCAAGGAGAAAATTGATAATAACAAAGTGAAGTTTGAAATGGGAGAGACATAATCAAAAGCTATTCCCTTTTTTTTTTAACAAATCGAAAATAAGAGAGCAATCTTATGCTGGAACTTTTTCTGCAAAAATAAAAGCACCATAGCCATGAGTGAGTTCAGGAAAAGGAAGAAGAGGCGTGATTTATTTTTTTATACGCTAAAGAGTCGTCACCTGAACAACTAATATGAATAGATGTCATCCGTTAAGATGATAAAAAGGACGGATAGGATTTGGTGTAAATGAATTCGTTGACATTTGGTGTCAACGGGTGTGTGTTTTTTTAACTTAACTATTAAAGTGATTCTTAGGTGGTGGAGATGGGAAAAATGTGTGATATGTATAAATTTTAGGCCATGGTGATACCATTAAATATATGAGATAAGGATAAACTATATATAAAACAATTTTCCGCCAAATTTCATTTCGTTTCCAACATGTTAGAGTATAAAATCATAACTTCAAGATCCATAAAATTTGGAAAAGAAAAAAGAAAATACAATTATTTGGTGCATGCACAAAAACCAAATGACAGCTCCTCCTTTATTCTAGCATATAATATAGTCTACCATTCTTTTGCTAGAGTAGGAACTCATTCATCTCAATGTGCTATATTGGCAGCTGCCCTTACGACACCTAGGAATATATTTTCTTACTTTTGGACAATCTTTTTCTGTAATACAAGGTTGAGAGTTCGGTAAATAGGCAGAATCACATACTATTATGACAAGAAATATGAAAATGATTAGAATCAAAACATACACAAACTTCAGAGTTTCAACCATATTTTTCTCTCTTTGAATCTAAAAAATATGATAAGATTTGATATACTTATGGTGTATAAAATTTATGCTCTCATAAAAATAGTTAATAGTTTAGACAGTTTAAAAAACCCTTCATAAAATTATAATACTTAATAAATGTCTCTTGGGTAAATTAGTGCGTTGTGTTTGTCCTTTTCACGCTTAGAAACAAGTTCAAATAATAAATTGATAATATATGAATTTAATTTTATTTAACTAACTTTTCGGTGTACTTTTTCCTTTAAAAAAAAATTCATTACTTTTTCAACCTTTCATGACAATAAAGGGAAAAACTATATTTTTACCATCATAAAATTATCTACAGATATAATGCATTGTTGGTATTCGACCATATTTATGCACAACTAGAATGTATGTAGGATCGATTTATTTTTTATTTAATCATTGCATCATAAAGAATGTTAGACATTTGCTAGCAAATTGTGCGTATGGATAGTATGTATGACATAAGTTCTTTTATACGAAGGATTACATAATTAAGAGAATTAATTACAAAAGGAATATGATATGCTACGAAGCTTCTATAGAACCTTAGAGAGAAATCCAACAAATTTGCAATCAAATGCACCCATCCTTGAGAAATATAGCCGGTATAATTTAATAATTTGTCATGGTGCTGAACATATATGTCAAAACAATTCTAGAGAATATTCATATTAGCAAGAGTACCTTTACAGAAAATCATTAAATCATATGCATACATCACATGAGAGGGGACTAAGGAACCTCTAATAAAAAAAAGCTCACCATCTTCCACTAGCTTAAGAATCCCTACTAAGGACGTCCTTGGCTATATAAAATGGTAGATGGGACTAGCTAGGGATCACCTTTCTTACCTTTAACCGGTATTAACAACCTAGAGGCATGAAAAATAGTACTAATCTAGTTGCAAAATTTATCATCAAATTAAAACTAAAGCAATTCATTAAGTAGAAATTTCCAATTTGATGTGTCAAAGACCTTCCGAATGTTAATTTTTAGAGCAACATTGCAACAAAAAGAATATAACTTCAAATGTCAGACAAGTGCAATTACCAATGTTTCTACTTTGATTAAATCCCCTCTGGTGAGTATATACCCTTTTAGGCATGATAGAAGCAAGTCTACAGGCTAACAATTGGGTGAAAATATTGAATTTGAATTTGGCCAGGGTTATAGGTCTGCAATGTTCCGTATTAGTGGCTTCAAGACTTAGGAATCAAAACCACATTGTTGGAATTGTAGTTAGGAAGTAACCTATTAATTTTAAAGAAGTGAGAAACTACATTGAAGACATTAGTTCTCACAATGTCCCCATTTATCAAAGAATAAAGTTCCCAAATCAATTGGAGTTGGTGCTCCTTCTCTATTGATGTCAACAATTTCATGATTTACTCCTGCACAGCCAGGGAGATTAGTAAGCAATGCATTCATAATGATGTCAACAATGTTAGGAATGTAATCATCAATACATTGTGCATACAATTGTTCTATTATTAAAAATACCTTCAGAAAAGTTAACAAACTCAATTTCATCTGGATCATCCACTAGATCATCTTCATGAATAGTAATAGATTTTTTTGTGCATGTAATCTTGGCTATTTTGTGAAAGAATGTAGTATTTCTTTCCTCCTGATTAAACAAATGAACTGATACTTCTTAACATAACATGACTTAAAGGTTAAGATCCATTGCCAGCACCCTAGTATGCTAGGGTCTCCCTTGCACCACCCTATTATTGACTCTAAGACATTACGTTTCACATTTTCAATATCTACGAGATTATGTTTTCATTGAGGCATTAATGATTGATCAGGTTCAATATGGTGTGTAGGATTACTACAAATAAGGCCACTTCCTACATGTATTCGCATCATTGAAATATATAAAATCGTGAGTTTCTCATTTAAGAATTAGAGATTGAATTGTCTCTTGGTTTCTAAGCCATTTGGGCATCAGAGCAAGGTTCCAAATTCGTAGTTCAGTTTGAGTGACTTGAAGTCACTCAAAGTAAAGGTGCACCGATGCGCATCCATAACTGATGCAATAGTGGGCTTTTTGCCTCAAAACTCATCATCATCAAACGTTGACATCATATATTGATTAAGGTTAGATGTGCATTCAACTTTTTAACAGAATTTTTTGGTTTGGTAAATTTGTTTGCATCCTTCGGTTTTTGTGTTTCTGTTTCCCACAATGTATGTGTCTATAACTAACTTTTAGTAGATAAATTACAAAACCCTTGTTTAGAGTAATAAATTGTACATGTATACTAACGTTACATGATTCCCTAAAAAAAAAATGATTCTATTCTGTCACAACTTGTTTCCCACTTCAATTTGTCTGAAATTGTGCCCTTCCTTGAGCTGCATTTGATTTCAACACCTTAAAACAACTTGTTTATGAACACAAATAGTTGGAGGGGAGATGGAAAAAGTTTACAACCATTGTTATAATATAAGTTTTAACTCGCAAGTGTATACGAAATCGTAGAGTAAGATCATGTGCCAACCTATTTCATGTCACTCAATAAATATGTTTTTTTTTTCTTTCAGCATTGATAGCGTCCCTACAACGAGCAAGACGTTGTCGAACGAAAAGGTCCCTGAAGACAGACGAAGAACGGTTCCTGTCAAAACCCCAAGTGGCCAACACCCTCAGCATGAGCAAGAAGTATGCAGCCTCATCTGACCTTGCAAGAAGATCGTTCCTCAACACGAGTTAAATCATTTGCAAGTTAGGTCGGGTTTGATGAAGCAGTCGAGAAGCCCTAACGACGCAGTAACGCGCATGGCCCCTGAGAGTGAGTTGTTGCATGAGCCGTCTTTGCCCCACGTAGGGCGAAGGAAGAAGGAGGCGTAAACAGTCATCAGAAACAACCCTGAGTATTTCAACGTCTTCAGATAGTCGTCGGTGGAGTTTCGCAGACGCCCTAAAAGATATTAAGTCTCTGACACTCAAGGTAGCAATCTTTTTGGGGATGAAGATTTGGAGCTCTGGGGGAAACACTTCCATGTACAAAGTTAATGTTTTTTCATTGCAAGAGAAGGGAAAATACAAAGGGAGAAGGTTTATTGGAAAAGCAGCATTTTATAATGACAAACGCGGTTAATGGGACTATCTCCTCATCTTCCATTTCCTCGTAGTTTCCACGTGGATAAAAGAAGGTAAAGATGCCTTAAGATTGGAGATAATTAATTGTCTTGAGAGGCATAAAACCTTGGAAATCTTGTAGAGAAAGGCAAAGCAATGATGAGGATAGGAAGTTACAAATGAAGTGAATATGAAGAGTTCAATCAATGACAAATGGCGTCTTAGGGTCATAAATAATTTTCTAGGCGGTTTCCAAGTGAAGAAACATGGCTCACTCAAAGTCTAAAATGATCAAGGGGACATAAACTGAAAAGATCATGTTTGAAGTATAATGAGTGGGGTGAGGTCATTCTTTTCAAAATAACATTATTGAAAAATGCCAATGTTCTCCTCTCTTGAGTCATATCGTCAAAAATGGCATTTTTGGGGGGCATTTTGTTAGCCTGTAAATTCAACAGGCTCATTTAATATGGCCAACATTTGTTTGACCGTTAATTAACTTTGCAGGAATCGAAGCCTTTCTCATCTCAAGTTGAGTATTTTGACAAGATAACAAGCTAGCACGTGTGATTTGAAGTTCGAAAGAACAAAGCCGAAGGAAGATCACATCGAAGCCAAGCAATGAAGGCGGGAAAGCACGATTTCAAGCTTGGAAACGGTTTCCTTAATGGAAACGTGGGGCAAACGGTTGCCCAAGATGGAGGAAGTTCTGATCATGGGATTAGTGTTTCACCAATTAGTTATTTTAGTATAAATAAGTGTATCCAAGCCGAAAAATGGGTCGCAAATCATTTATAGAATTCTACAACACTCAAACTACCAGCGTCTAGGGAAACGAGTTATACAGAATGTATGTAAACTGATTTGTAGACCACCTTTATTTTAATGCAATGCATTTTACCTTTCCTTTAAGTTTACATGCTTAAAGCCTTTATCTTTTCTTTTTTACTTTATATTGCTTTAGTTTGCAATCTCAAACCTGTTGAGAGACAGTGCATTTTATTTACAAACTCGTTCTGCTCTTTAAGTAACCTGAGTGCATTTAGTGGCTCTTTTTAAAACCTTTTTTCGATCAAAACCTTTGCACAACATGCTCCTGAGATCTCGAGTTCGGTCTCACTTGTAATAATCAGAACTACCCCGTACGTAGTTTGCCGAAAACACGGGCAAACAATCATATAATCACAGGGTGTGTGATTGAGTGGAAGTGAGACGAGACTTCAGATCTAGGAGTTCCTAGGTTGAAGTCAGTACGGGTAGGTCATAGGTCTTAAGTTGTAAACTTGGAGTTTGCTGAGAACTTAAAATAAGGACTACACTAGTGGATTTCCTTCCTGGCTTGGTAGCCCCAGAGTATGTGTGTTTGTCACCGAACTGGGTTAACAACTCACATGTGTCTTTTACGTTTCTGTCATTTTCTTTTACCTTGTTCTGTTTGTTTTTCGCCAGTTAAATGTTTAAACATTAATCTAAACATTCTCGGTGTTGGAACATTACATAGAACATTATATTACTAGCGTGCCAGAATTTCAAATAGAACCGCTCAATCCTCAATTCTCATTAGCAATTGGAAAATATAGAACTTAAATTAGCATCAAATGATTTTTGTTAGTTCTATCTACTTCTATTCATTTTGATTTGTATGATTGGGAAATGGATGTTGGCTTAAATAAGTTTTATGGTTGTATGAATTAACAACTAAATTATACAATATTTTCGTTACTTCTTCCTCGTACTGATTGTGTTTGTTCATCCATTTTAAAAATTAAAACAACTTCAATTCTCAATCATATCTTTTAGAAGAAGTCGTAAGTAAGTTCAATGATGAGACTATGAATGTAAGACAACCCACAATTGAGAAAATACATGGAAATTGAATAAAGAGAGCAGATTGAGTCATGCACCCCCATAAGAGAGTAAAACTGTAAAGAATTATGCAGTTTAATAAACTACAAAAATTAACAACCATTGTTTGGAAAACAAAAATTTACTTGACCAAAAAAAAGTTAGAAGTATCTTTTGTCTATTTCAATCGTGAAGTTGAAAGCCATAGATTTAATTTGTCAATTGGTGGTAACAGTAGACTATTGTAAGGTTAGGCGTTGAAAAATGAGGAGTTGGACTAAAAATCTCCTCACATGATTATTAATATTTTTTTAGTTAAAAGTAGGAAATCATAATCATAATTAATATTGTGTGAGTGATTAGTTAAATGAGATCACGTGATTATTACTCTTGTAGTCGATATAATATACATAGGGAGCCTTAATATGGTCCCCAATTTTAAGAGTCCATCAATGGTCCTCTCTAAATGACCTTCTATAGCAAGTTTTTAAGAAAAATGTTTCATGACCCACATAGCAAAAAAAATCAATTTTTTAATTGCAGCAGCAAAGATTACTTTTGTGTCCTTCCATATAACACCAAAGTATCTAGGTGCAAAATCATTTTTCTCTCGCCAGATTCCTTCTTCTTCTTTTAAATAAATATACAACTAGGTTCCTTCTACTCCAACTAATAATGTTCATCCAGTCAAAAATAAAAAATCTAATGGACAAGCTAATGGGACCCGTATTTGATCTTAGTTATTGTTTTGGTTTATTAGCTGTGTTTTTTGTGCAGTGACCATAATTTATAATTCACCGTGAAATTAATTTTGAAATACAATATAGGTCTTGAGTAATTTGTCTTTAATTTAAGGGAATTAATTTCCCTCATGAGAAATGTACTCTCAACAGGTGGTCTCATATACCCACGGTTTCTCAAAATCTCACTCTCTTTTTTGACAAAAATTTAAATCTCACCTTTGTCCACATATTTTTCATAAAAAAATAACATTTCAACACATTTCTACTTATGGTTTAAATGAAGGGGTGAAAGGTGAAGATGAGATAAAGGAAGAAGGAAGGAGCCTAGAGCGATTAGTAGAGAGAAATGGAAAGAGGAGGAAAATGATTGTCAGCCTATGGATTTTATTATTACAAAGAAGAAGAAAAATAAAAAGTAAATTAGAGAGGAAAAAGAAAAAATGAAACCTGTTGTAGAAGGTCAGTTAGAAAGGATCATGGGTGGACCTTTAAAATTGAGGACCATATTAGGGGCTCCCTATGTATATTATATCGACTACAAGAGTAATAATCACGTGATCTCATTTAA
>Ga0228711_1007599_pt1 | contig 15624 bp, 6 predicted proteins | sample MedpolnodulmetaG_2_FD_177996 | JGI IMG/M metagenome (GOLD analysis project Ga0228711, IMG submission 177996) | Root nodule microbial communities from Medicago polymorpha collected in Santa Monica, California, United States - brown nodules | ecosystem: Host-associated > Plants > Roots > Nodule...
CACGAATATTATCGTACTCTCATGTGCCACTCACCATTGGAAAAATGTGAATGTTACTCATGCATTTCATTTATTATGTCTTTACACGTATTGCACATTAGTTTCTTGACATTGAGGTTTCGTTAAAGTTATAAAAGTTTGCAAGGAAAAGCATCGAACGGCATTCTGGACCACAAGGAAGGTTTTCAAGACATGCTGTAAAAAGGCTGTACGCTTAAGCATGCTCCCAAGCGTGCAGTTCGCTTGCCAGTACGCTTAAGCGTACCTGTAAGCGTGCAGAGCCTTAGTTACGACGTTTTGCACGCTTAAGCGAGCAGTCATCAGTCCAGAATGCAGAAAATCGTGTTTTAAGCATAGAAACCTCAAAACCAAGTTCCAACATCCACAATACATCTAGAAGACCTGGAAAAACAATTTAAAAGCATTGCATGACAACAATTCACATATCTCCAAGGATTAATAGCAAAGGGGCAACTAAAACCTAAAACAAAGTCATGAACAAAATGTCTTTCTCACATAAATTAACATACACCCAAGGGTGGATAAATCTATCTAAAGAACTCACATGGTACGCTTTGCTTCCATTGCAAGCTTCAAGTCCCAACAAGCTAACCAACCCAGATTCTGCACAATCCTAGCATCAGACCTCGTACTTCAGAGTTACCTCCAGACTTCAATACTTGACCAAAATTCGTGAAACCGGTGCCAAAACGTTGTACGTTTTGTTATCTAACCATAGCAACAATAACCACCTGTTTCGGAGTTACACAGAGAGAGTTCTTACCACTTTAGTGAAGCCCTGCCCCAAAACCCGCAACGAAATTCCAGCAGAATTTACCAAACTTCAAAAACGTTTTCTGAACTCGTCTCGAATCCGAATCCTACAAAGTTTGTGTCCAAACTGTAGGGAATTGAATGAGGAATCCAAAACTTCAACAGTTACTCAAATCTGGGTTACGCATCAAAATATACGGGCCAAATACCATATATGTATCCTTACGAATTTTAAATAACCATTTCATAAAATTCAACCACATCCAGCTATAACAATACCAATCAAATCCAACATCAACACTCCATAGTACAGCAACAACAATCCCCTTTTAAGTTCTTAATTTACTACTCTACTCAATTGTCTCCAATATTCAATCCTAGAAAGAAACTCACCTTGTAGATTTGTGAATGAACTACCATTGGTGAACAATACCTCCAACTCCTTCCAATCCTCTTGAGTGCTCAAAACCCACATGCAAAAGTTCACGGTGAGTGAATGGAGAAAGAGGCTCGGATGATAAAGGAAAAGAGGAGGAGAATCTAGTGCTTGGAATGTAAGCTAAAACACATGAGGATTATGAAAGGATGATTGCATGTTGTTTAGGAGTTAAAAGGATTAAGACTTGTGAAGTTTGAGAGGAGAAGGGGAGGGGGCGTGGAAGAAGAAGAGAGAATGGGGAGGAGTATGATTTTTCATTCAATTGAAATGGTGGAGAAATGAAATGAAAGTAGGAAAACTTGCTTTTATACTTGAATGCACAAAAGACCATTTTGCCCTTTTTCCTTGAAATGTTTAACTCGATACTACATGATAATATCCTTCGCCATTTCATCGTTCCTGGACATTCACCTTCTGATACATTCAACTAATAAAACTCCCGTGGTTGATAAGCGGGATATTACACGAGAAATTTGAAGCTTATGCGCGTAGATTGTTAAACAATGATGCACTTTTCAATTTCCCTCTTTCTGGTGGACACAATGACAAAGCCCACCCACAACTCCACCCGATCATATCTTTCTGTAGAAATGACGATTGTTCCTCAAAAGACCATGAAGTGAGATACATGTATACTTTTGTTGTATACCTTTGCTTACCGCTTTTTTAACTTTAAAACCATTCATTTTACCTTTACTTTTGTTATATACGATTTGGTTACTGGACATTTTTTGGCTTGCGTTTCAAGCCGCTCCGCCGAAGCTGTAGAAACAAAATTGTATGTTGATATTGATGGAATATAATTTTTGACCTTTGGGAGAAATATCACTGAGGTATGATGTTTCAGTTATACATAACTTTTAGTGGTGTCTTTCACTAGCTGCAAACTCACAGATGTTTGGAAGCTATTTGGGAGAAATTTTTGCTGCATGTTTTTTTAACTAAATTTCACAATTCATTATGATAGAAAATATTTTTAGAAGTCTATGATTGTTGGGAATCTCTAGAGGTTCCAACATTTACAATCAATGAACAGGTGTATTTTTAATTATCACACTGATTTTGTATTCATTACTCAGTTGTTTACAAAAATTATCATACTGATTTTCTTGTGTGAGCTTCAATGTCGCATTTTGTGCCTATTAGAGGTTAATAGATAAGAATTCATAAGTGAGCGTGAGCTATTGATTTCAGATTGTTGTCAACAACTTTGAGCACGTACAAGTCAGCTAAACATACCTTAGTGAATCGGAATTATAGAGTTCTATGAGCACAGTAAGAATAATATTAAATCTTGCACATTGAATCATAATCATTTCCTGCAACTAAGTCTCATGTTTTTTTAATTAATTAAAATTTGTACATGGGGTATCAGAACTATATCAACGATGGATTTTCATATAGCCAATATGATTGCTGAAGGTTATGCGGAACATGATAAGGAAATGTTGTTCAAGCCAACAAAACTGGTAAGCTCAAACTGTCGACTTTATTTTTGTGGTGTTGTGAGAATAAGATTAATGTATCATTATATGAATAATTCTCATCAATAAGATTGATATAATGTATTTTTACTATTGATCCTGAGTTTGATATCATTTTAGGGTGAAACTCTTTTTGTTAGATATGAAAGCATAGGGTAAGTAAATCAAACGTCTCTGTTCACCTAAGTGTATTTAGATTTTAAAAACTTTTTGTGATAATTGAATTTTGAACATATTAAACGTGGATGTGGTTCATAATGATATTTTGCTTTTCAGGTTGAAAGATTTGTGGTCCAATGAAATCAACAAAACCATTCAAGGTTATGCAGAACTAGTTACGAAAGGAAGTCAGAAACATGAAGTTTTGCGTTCGTTCGCAGATGATATGAGCGTTTTATACATACAAGCTGATGTGGGAAAATATAATTTGTTACAAACCATCTTGTCACAATTTTCGAAGTAAGTACGTAAATACATGAATTTTTATAACATTCTCTTTTGACATTTTAAATGCTCAAGTTGTTACATGATCTCTTTCAATTTATGCATGTGATTCAGAATTAAAGATGAAACAAACAGCTATAAGTAGAACCTTTTGTTATATAAACATTGATGGATGGATCTTTACCTGCTTTTGCAGGTTTGGCAGTTTCAACCCGTTTCAGAGTGACTTTGTTCGACAATGTTATTGTCACAGTTATCCAATGATTTTAAAGATGACAGATGTATGTATTAGGGTATTTTTGTGGTTTTTCAGGGAATGAAGTTAGGGAATTTTGATTAAAGCTTAACCGTAATCTTTATATTTTGTTTGAAATCTTTTATTTGATTAAAACTTATATTATTGTCATTTATCAAGACGGCAAATTTATGGTTCAATGCATCGATAAACGAGTATTTTTTTATTTTTTTTTATCTTTTATTCTTCAGTTAGTGATTACGCAAAAAGTAGTTGAATACTGTGACATACATCTAATTTTTGTGTGGATTTTTTTCCCTCAATGTCCCTAAACTTGCATTTGTTGTAAACAGTGTCTATGAATTGAGGAAACTACTTTGCTTCCTACCTGGGTAGAAGAAGGTTTGGTCTCCACCCAATTGTGCGATTGCAAAGATTGCAATACTGGTTTGTACTCTGTGATCTTGGTTTAATATGTTGTTTTTGTTTTAGATATTTTCATACTTAATTAATTGTAAAAATATTATTGTAGCAATAGCTGTTTACAAAGTGGATTTCAAGTATGATTGGGAGGATGATTTAATTACCTCATTAGAACCAAATTACAAGGGTAGGTTCATACCACATTTATACGTTTCTTTTGGATAATTTTTAGCTTATGTTTTGTTTATATATATTTGTGGCTGTGACCTTAGTCTTGAGAGTATGATAAGAATGTCTGGTAGTAGAAGAAACACCAATCTACAGGGACAACGTGTTGGCTGAACACATCGTATTGTTGGAATCCAAACCTCCATGGTGTAGAATGACAACAAAGAGGAGATTGCCTCGTTCTGTATGCAATTTCATGCAAAAATGAAATTGCCTCATTATGTCTGAAATTTAATGCAATCAAATAACCCTACGGGATTTTTTCTTTTACAAAGAGGAAGTTATTTTCAATCTGAATGTGTTAATCTATAATTACGTAAGCCAACAATGTTATATAGGAATTGATGGTGGACTGAAGAAGATTAAAAATGATGGTTATGAGTTCGCTAGAACCTGGCTAGAGGCACATGTGTTGTTTAATTGGGGTTTTTATTCGATTTTAATCTTCTATTTTTATCTAAAAGGTTGATATCTTTGTGTGTGTGCGTTTAACACAAATTGTGGTTAATTATATTCAGTTTATGGTTTTTGAGTTGCAACACCATGTTCTATTCATTAACAATTTATTAAGCATAATTAACCAGATATTTGAAGTGATAACCATCAAATTTTTCAAATTTGTTGTTGCAATTTAATGTCAAATTTGTGTCAAAATAACACACTCATAAAAAAAACTATAGCCACAATGCTGGTTGAATTTGCACAAGTTCTTGCTATTGGGTTGTAGAAAAACTTAAGAGGCACAAATGACAACATTATGTTCAGCTATAAAAACTGTGGATATTCCGTTCAAAATTTTTGTTGAACTAAGCATGTTCAACACCGTTTTGAATATTAAAACAGTAAATCTCATCAAATTTTCCACAAAATCTAAATATAGAAATACTAATTGTAATACAACATTTATATATTAACTGAAAGTAGGTTAGTGAACTTGATATGAATTTTAATAGATAACTAAAAATTATACTACACTAATGTATAAATATTTATCATGAATATATAAGCCATTTTTACCAATTACAAATCAATGATTAAATTTCTTGCTTGCATAAAAAAAATTTAATTTTTTTTCTAAAAATATGATAAAATAATAATCAAACCAAGCATTTTTTTATCCGTTTATCTATGCAATAATTTCTTTTCGCGAAATAGTATGGGCAATATTATATTATATAGAATTTTGCATCTAATTACCCTGTCAATACACATACTAATAAAATAAAATAGTCATCCTAAAATGCACACGCATTGCTTCAAAAAATATTGATGGCCAAACCATTCCATCAAGGGATACAAATGTCGCCTATCACTACCCTCCAATAGTACATAAACAGAATACAATAGCCTTTGTTGCTTTTCTAATATCTACATTCTTGTATACCTCACAGTAAATTTTTCTAAGTAGCAACATCCCTCAACTTGTTTACCTTTGCCAGAAGAAAGGAATTTCCCTCACCACCGAAGATATTACCGGGTTGAGTCACAACCAAATCACTGACGTTTCACGGCACTATCCGAGTTTGTACAAGGTAGTCTAACAACCACGCCGCTTCCAGGATAAAACAACCCAGTTTGCCTGTTCAATTACGTATTGCACCGTATGTAATCATTTGAGAAATAACACCCTCAAATATGGCTTAATCGATCGTTCGATTCTACAACTCTATATGGTACGAAGGCAACTCGAAACCAACGAGACAAAAAGAGTAGAAGATGAGAAGAAGGACTCATCAACACAAGTCAAAAAAGGGATAAGAGAGTAAAAACACAGGAAGCATCAACTATGAACTTCGTGTAAAGAATAAGTGAGGCGAGCTCTCCTTTTATAGGAAGAGTTCATAACACTAACTCTTGCTAAGGTCGTTATTCTTTCTAACTTTTTCCACTATATCTTGCTAATGTTCCAACAATACTAATTTGAATATATTTGTTGTTGAGTATACACAAGTCAATTTTTCTTCTATCAGTAAAAAAAGAATACTTTAAATTCGATCTAAAAAAGGAATAATTTATATTTGATTTAAAATAATGACATGTGAAGTAACAATTGCAAAACTAGAAGTTAGAATTTTGAAATTTTGGGTTTAGTTCAAGTTGGGCTTTATGGTGGATCAACTTGATAAATGCTTATAGTGGAAAAGTGCACGTCAAAATCACTTAAAATACCAACGACTGTTGATATCGTGACAGTTGATATCGTGACAGATGATATTGTCCCTTACACCTAGAAGCTTAATTGTAATTTTGTTCCTATGACTGAGACACTGATTTGATTGGTGTTAGTTCTACAAAAAATTATGGCTTAAATGCACTTTTGGCCCCTTATGTTTGTCGTCGTGGCAATTTTGGCCCCCTAACAAAAACAATGCAATTTTGACCCCCTAATTTTCCCAACTATGTTGAGAAGCTGCCACATGTCCCAAAAAAGGGGCCATAATCACAACTTTTGTGCAAAGATAAGGGGTCAAAAGAACATATTTCCCTAAACATGGCAAAAATAGGGGGTCAAAATTGCATTTTTTTTGTTAGGGGGCCAAAATTGCTATGACGGCAAACATAGGGGACCAAAAGTGCATTTAAGCCAAAAATTAAAAGATAAAATGAGCTGAGTTTTTATACACTTGTATTCATTTTTTCCTAAAAAAATTTAACTACTTTCAATTAGCATGTCATGTCTCACTCATTAAAATGAGGAACAATGACTTTCTACTTATAGCACAAATTGGGAGTTGTCTCATCCACACTAGAATATGACAATATTCAATTGTAATTCTCCGAGTATAATTTGTTGTATTCTTCAACATCTTGCATCAAAGAGGCAAGATGGTTTTCTTATTTAAGTTTAAAGTGCTTGGAGGAATTTGAGCTCTCCCACTATAGAGAAGAATATGTATCCATTTGCACATATATGGTCTCTTTAAACTCGTTGGTTGAGACTTGATGTAGTATTTTTCTATCTATCAAAAGTAAGTATTTATAAATCGTCTCCTCAGGGACTAGTGCGATATCACAGACCGTTCGACACCAATTACCATTTTAAGTTGAAAGAGTATGTTGGTTGTTTGTTTATAACTAAGTTAACTATTTTGATAAAGTGGAGGTTGAGATTAATAAGGCGTGACACTTGTTAGGATTAGAGTTCCTTGATCAAGCATCACACATAACCTAAAGATCATATATGGATTCTAGCTTTTCTTTGATATTAACACGTATCCCTCAACAATATCATTCGTGTCCAAATAATATTGTGACTTCAATTGTATCGTTTAATTGTCGATGTCTCAAACTATTGAACGATCCAAGACTCGTTCTTATCATTTAATCGATGATTTCTCAATCTATTAAATGATAAGAAAGCTTTAAGGTTGGATACAAGAAGTGATTATCTAAACATCAATTCCATGTCTAGAATTCATGTTTGGATCGATGATTATTCTAAACCTAGATTAAAAAAAGTATTTTTCAGTCACAATTAAATCAAACATAAACAATAAAGTGCAAGAATAATCTCAATATCAAATCAAATACTAGAACCATATATTTAAAGATCAAAAGATTACATGTTTAGCTAAGATCAAGTACCTCTAATTCCAACAATGGAGATTTAACTACTCATTGTCATGGAAGCTTTGCAAGAATGAATTGAAAGAGAAGGATTCTTTACAACTTTGTGATCTCTCAACAAATGAGGAAGAATCCACCTTCTATCACTCTCACTCTATGAAGAACAAGCCCTATTTCTCTCTCTAAGACTATTAACAGATATTATATGAGATTCTAAGATAATCTAAATGAAATGATCAAGTGGACTTTTATAGAAATTCTGATCTACATCAACTCGCCTCGCGAGTAACTTCATTCGCCCTGGCGAGTTGAGGTTTCTTCACCAATGGGTCTGTGACACGTCACCTCCGAGGAGTTTTTAGCCGCCCTAACTCGCCACGCGATTAAATGCATTCGCCATTGCGAGTTGCTCGTCTTTCATTCGCCATTGCGAGTTGAGGGCGTGTGAAAACTGGCGCTCTCTGGAACTTGTTCGCCTTTGGACTCGCCTTTCACTCGCCATTGCGAGTTCACTTGCCTCCTGCTCGCCTTTGCGTGTTGAGTGCAAGTAATTTCTTGTACTCTCTGTCTATTGCTTGCCTCTGACTCGCCTTTGATCCTCTTTTACTCGCCATGGCGAGTTAGCTTTTGTACTTATTTGTTTTTTTCTTCTTTGCTCAGTGTCTTGAGTTCAATTCCTGCACAATTAGGTAAAGTAAGACAAATAAAGCGTAATAGGGTATTTATCACTTATCTCTCGGCTTTTCCCTCAATAACTTGTAAAACAAGAAACAAATGTGCCTTAATTATACAATCGAAATACTACTTTCTGGCACTTATCAATACTTCAAGTAGAGAGAAAAACTCCTTACTTGTAGATTTTCTTCCACCACAATAACATGACACTCAGTCTCCATTTCAATCAACTTCTTCTCACATTCATATATTATCTCATTAATTACAAAACCGAACTTGAAATTTATCAAATGAGGCTTGATTTTCTCTTCTTTCTTTATATGAGACCATTCACAATACACTATGATGACCTTCCCCACAAAAATCACATCTCAGATTTAATCTTGCGATTTTTGTAATCCCAACGTGTTATCTTGTGAGATAGCAACTACTTTCCTTACATCAGGATAATGATCTCTTTTGAATTAACTAGGCAAATCATGTCTATCATTGCTACAAAATTTGGATAAACTTTTTAGCAGCAAAGAACAATGAAATAAACGTGAAGAGCATAAATAAAAAAAATTCAATTTTTTTCAATATATATACAAAAATATAAATGACAGAAATCTTAAAAAATAATGAAATTGCCTCGTTGAAATGATTCAACAGCTCCCAACAATTGCGCCAAAAGCATGATATAATCTTAGCAAGTGTACTAAAAACGCATTGAACTAATAAAATTTATTAGATTTGCCTCCACATGAATTGTTTTAATTTCTACTTGGCAATATAGTTGTTATCAAGGATGTGTTAAAATGGGGGGTTGCACTTGACAATTGGTTTGGTGTTTAAAATCATAAACTAAACATATATTAATTATAAACATATATTAATTATACAAGATGATGATAAATTTATAGGAAATGTGATAAAGTATTTTGAATCCTCCATCACTCGTTGTTCGGTAAATACACTTATCTTCAACAATTACTCTTATAATTTTACGAGGAGATAACAAAATAGTTTTGATCAATCCTTTGACTAAGAACCCTCTTCTAAAATTACAACACCTAAACTCTTATGTGAGTCCGTAATCATTGAAGGTTTTTTACGAACATTAACGTATATATCATAACCTAATTAATTGATCAAATTCAATAACTAGTATCAGTAATTAATTGATATTCGAAATCATTTTATATAAGATCAATATACAAAAATTAATAAGAACAAATAATTTCGAATAAAACTAGAATTTATAAATTTTTCTTAAAGAAAAACTAGGATTTATGAAGATAGTTTGGTAGTGTTGTTTTTTGTTTTTTTTAGGGGAGAACCAAAGGAGTTATTTTATTTTATTAAACAAAAAGGAAATATATGAAAAATATCAGTGTATATGGTCGGTGATACGGCCAAGTCCGTTTCTTCTTTCTCCTCTCCTCTTCATTTCATTTCCACTGTAAACCCTAATTCCCCAAATTATCCCAATTCTTCTTCTCTTCCACCTTCTTCATCTCTCTCTCTCTCTCTCTCTCTCTCTCTCTCTCTCTCTCTCTCTACACCCTCTCGCATAGCATATTGTTCCCTGATTTCGGTTTCGTGTTCCCATTGCTCGCGAAGAAAATTCTTCTCTCTCTCGTCGAATTCTTCTCCGATACTAAAACCCAACTTCAATTTCGCTTTTTGCTTCAGGTAACGCTCTAAACTCCTTTTACTTCTGTAATTTTCAGCTTATTAAGTTGTTTTAATTGAAGATTAATTGATTACTTTTCGCTTATGTACTTTTTAATCATTTTTAGTTTTATGAATTGTTATGAACTTGTATTTTTTTTTTATTTTTTTTATTTTTAATTTTTTGATATGATTGATGATTTAAGAGTGGTATATGGAAGCATATTTCTATAGACATTTGTTATGGGTTATTAGGGATGTTAAATTGTTGGTATTGATTTGAAGCTCTGTAGCACCGACACGACACTTGTGATAGGAGATGTTCGGTGTCCGTCACGTGTCGGTACCCGACACCGACATGACACTAACACGTGATTATATATTGAATTGTCATTTTCTCAACTTATTATCGGTATTGGTGTTCGTGTGCATGCTTCATAGATGTGAAATTTCTTGTTGTATACATGTTCATGTATATCGGTTCATGATAGTGTTATAAGAGAGAGAATATATGATATTGGTGCCCATTTTATTAGTGAGAATAAATTGGCCAAATCTTAGATTAGACAAGCTAAGTAACAAATATCATATAACAAATTATTGCCACTTGGGCCATTCAAAAGAGCTTATTTGGACTTATTATATAATCACCTGCACAAGTGATTGTGAATTGGAAGAGCTGATGAAAAAATTGGTTATGATGTGTCTACTGATAAGCAATTTTGAGCTTATTTTCATAAGCATTGCAGAGTAGCTTATTAAAAGAACTTATACAGATCTTACGTGATGCATATTATAATAGCTTATTAAGGTGCTCATTATATGTCTACGATACGAATTTCACTTCTTTAATTCTCAGCTTGTTAAGTTGTTTGGTCTTATTACATAATCACTTGCACAAGTGTTTCGAAATTGGAAGAAGTAATGAAAATAAGTTAAAATGTGTCTGATAGAGGTTTTGAGCTTATTTTCATAAGCATCCCAAAATAGCTTATTAAAAGAACTTATATAGATATTATGTGATGTTTTGTCCTGTAAACTCTTCGATGGCTGAAATAACTTCTCTGTAAGTTTTTAGATGACAAGGGCTGAATTAAGCTGTTTCCTTTTTCTAATCGCCTAGTGTACATTCAATTATTTATATCAAATTAAATTAAAGAAATGTGGATTATAGTATTTATCTTGTACATTAGTGATTAATGTATTTATTATTTGTTTCTCATTAGTGTATTTATTGTACAGGGAACAATTGGATATTAAAGTCGTGATCATTACATTTTGAAATTTGCATACCTATACATCAAAACTAAGTTTAATCAGCACTTCGACTCATGGCTGGATTGTTGCTTGGTGATGCCTCTCATCAAGGAGCACATCCAGTTGGTTCTCAAAGATACTCTGAAGAGAAGCCAGAGGATGGATCAAGATGGTATTTTTCTAGGAAGGAGATTGAAGAAAATTCTCCGTCCCAAGAAGATGGCATAGATTTGAAGAAAGAAACTTACCTACGCAAATCATACTGTACATTTCTGCAAGATTTAGGCATGAGGCTTAAAGTGTGAGTCTTTATTAGTAGCCTTAGATAACTATCTTAACTGCAAACCTCTGTTTATCTTTGTTCAACTGATATAAATGTACCTTCGTCGGCTACTTATTTTTTAAAATGGTACAGACAGAATGTAAGGTTGTTTTATATGTGATTTGTTTCTTTATTGGAGTTCATTATGTTTATAACTTACATTGCTCGAGATTTTGGGATTTTTTTTTTGTTTCTTATCATATTAAAGTTGCTAACAAATGGTGATGAAGTTACTTTCCTTCGTTCATCCTGATGTTGATACTGATTTAAATCTGATGCAGACCTCAAGTAACTATTGCAACAGCAATAATCTTTTGTCATAGATTCTTTCTTCGGCAGTCCCATGCAAAGAATGACAGAAGGGTGAGTCTGTATTTTGTCATAATATACTCACATTTTATGGTGGTACTTGTTATCTCATTGAAGTGTGAATAAATTCATGCTTATCCATTGCTGGCTGGATAATTAATTTTGATTTGACAACACCTGGGAACTATCTTTTATTTATGCGGGATATTGTGGTTAGTCAAAATAAGATACGAGAGTGTAGACATTATTGTATTCTTGGAAATTTTTAAGAAAAAAACATAAAAGGCTATAATGTTTCAGTTATTTATATCTCCTAGTTGTTAAAAATAAAACAAATGGCTTATTGTTGAAGATTGGTTTATTTACTCCTATACTTATTGTAGTGCTTATATATCTAGCTATGACACTAAAAAACTGGTGCACTATTTTACTGTATTAAACATGGATATAAACCAGGACACCGGATACAATCACACGTAGACAATGCTAATGTCAAAATGTAGGACACCAATACACAACCACACATTTATAAATGATCAAAGAGGTGAAATTTAGCGATTCACATAATTTCATAGAATCATAGTTTGAAGCAAAATTATTCTAACTAAAAACACATAGCCAAACAAAATATATAAATTTCCAGTAAGATGTCCCATTTGACAGGAGCCGTGTATGAGGTAGGGGACTGAAATAGAAGGGTGTATGTTATACAATAACTGACATAATATTGGCAAACAGGTTAGCCTATTTATTGGAAGTTTTGTTACCAGCAGTTGAATATAGAGATTGTAGCAATCAGCCAGTTTTTTGTTTAGTGTTTAGCTTGTTTTTATATTGGTGTTGGACTTACTTGCTTATTTGTCCAAAAAAATTTATTAGATGCTTATTGCAAATTCTGAAAATTATCACATTAAATGCATAATACTACATTGTCGAGATACATTATCGTGAGAATGTCATATTTTCTTTCTTCGGTCTTCCAACTTACTGGGTTGTTATACACCCTAGGCCTAGTGAACTAATCCTACCCCACCTTATGATTTTTTACAAAGTTGTAAAAATTGTGCAATTTACTGAACCTGTGCGCATAAAATCACAAGAGTAATGATATTTGTACAACCATTTTGTGACAACTTTTGGGACAACCTTCTCTCTTTTTATTGGACAAAAACAATAGAGAGAGTTGTTCCAAAATAGTTGTAAAAATATCATTTCTCAAATCACAATGTGGTGTGTTTGATCAGATTAGGATTCCAGTGACAACTCAAACTCGTGAGATCAGCGAGCTGCATGGGCTGGGTTATTGCAGTTATCATCATTCCACTGATAGAATAGCAATATCATATTTTGTTTTATATTTTTCTACTGCTTCCATCATCTTGGTCTGTAGGCACCAATCATTGGAGTGTGATATGATAACTATTTAGCTTTTTTAGGTATTAAAACTACACACCATACTATGTACTCCCTGGTATGTATAATATGTAAAGATATTGATATTTATGAGTGATATTTAATGACTTTTTTTAGGTACAGTTAATGACTTTCCTTATAATATGATTATTGTTAGCGAAACATAAATGGCATTTGTAGAATTGTTTTATGTTGGTCATCAGACCACTTCATACCTTGTCAGTTGTTTGAGTTTTTGTTCTGCTATTTAGAATATTTAGTTTTATGCTTTTGTTGTATTGTTTTGAACGGAATTTTTTATGGCTTCTTACTTTTGTTTGTATTGTATTCCTTTTTCTTCATTTGGAAAACTTATGGATCTAATGTCGTCTTTATCTTCTATCTGTTAGGCTTTCCTATTTTTCAGCATTTATTTGAGTCCGTGGACTGTATCTTGATGTGTGATATATGTCTGAGTGCACAGTCATTAATAATTTTTATGTTTTCACGTGATGCATGGTCAATGATATGTAGGTTGAAATATTAAGTTAGAGACATGGTGATAATTAATAACTTTCAATGGTTTACAGACCATTGCAACAGTGTGCATGTTTCTAGCTGGCAAAGTTGAAGAAACTCCTCGGCCATTGAAAGATGTGATCATGGTTTCATACGAAATTATAAATAAGAAGGATCCAACAGCAGTTCAGAGAATCAAACAGAAGGTATGCCATTTAATATATCCTAATTTTACAAACCCACAATTAAGAATTGAAGAATAGGAAGGAAGAAAGAAATAATATGAATAATGAATGTGATGAGGATTTGGCTCCTCTAAATGAGGGGTTACTTCAGAGGTTAAACTTAAAGGTTAAAGTGCAGAGTTGTAACCACAATCAATGGTCTGGATTTAAACAACTTCGTAATTTGTTATCCATGTGCATGCACTAATTAGAATCTATAAGTGTTGTCTTTTTCATTAAGTGGTTATTATTGTATGCCGTACTGCCGTACTCTATCGTTGAAAATTGCACCCCCCTCATTTTAGAGTAGACAAATTCAAAATCTGGCATCCAAAGAGAGATTTATACTCCCTCCACAAAGGATTCTCCCTTTGTCTTACAAACTACTTTATTATATAAAAATCTCCATTGTCTATCCTCATTCCCCTATTTTTGAAGTTGGTATCCTGTCTAACTAACTTCTCTATTTTATTTTATCTTATCTAATATCTCAACTAACTGAATTTTCTAATTGTTCTCTTGACTACTATCCTAATTAGGGGTGGCAAACATACCCATACCCACGGGTACCCGTGGGTAAAATCCATCACGGGCACGGGACGGGTAGCTAAACGAGAATCCATGGGTATAATAAATGGGTATTTGACTACCCATTATTATATGGATACGGATTTGATTGTACCCATACCCGAGAAATAAATTAAGTAAATTACTAAAATATCCTTATATATCTTATCTTATTACTTAAAGTTGTTACCTTATTGAAGGAAATTTTACCGCCCACCTAAGATTCCTCATTAATAACCTATTTTTATTTTTATTTTTTTAATTCATCTTATTAAGTTCATGGTTTCCACTTCATTCACATCATAAAACATATCCTATGGATTATGTAAGAATCGTGAATTTTCTATGGATTATGTAAGAATCATGAATTTTCTATGGATTATGTATGATTTATGAAATTTTGAATGAATTATGGATGCATGTTTAAAAGTTGAAGTTTTTTGGTAATTAAGAAAAAGTTATTATTTGTACAGAAAAAAATCGAAAATCCATGGGTACCCATGAATACCCATGGATTCTTCAATACCCACGGGTACCCGCATAGTGGATACCCACGAGGGTACGAGGCAGGCACGGGTATCATATTTATCCAACGGGGCGGGCTCGGGTATCATACTATCCGTACCCATGGGTACCCATTTACATCCCTTCCTAATGCCGCCTCTTCAAAATTCATCTCACTTGAAGGTGGAAATTGGGGAGTCCTGCTGGTCATCTCCTCATCATGCATCACCCATTGTCTCTTGATAGAGCCTGAGCTAATGCAATCATGAGCTAATAAGGATTTGGTTGAGCAAGTGTCTAGTGGTCCTTAGGTGTGAAAGTTTTACACCAGTTGAGAGTGAGAAAGGGAGAGTGTGTTTGGTTTGGTATAAGAGAATGAGAAGAGAAATAGGGAAGAGAGAAGCATATTAATGTTTTGAAAGTACAAGAATACCCTTAAATTAAAAAATTACCATCAATTTTATTTTTATCTTAATTAATCAATTTCATAAATAATAGCAATGGTCACGTATCCTTGTTAACAAAATCTGATTTTTATCTGCAACTAGCATGTAAAAAAAAAAAAGCCAACCTATTTGTTTTCTTAAGCAATATACAGTGTAATATTA
>Ga0228711_1007600_pt1 | contig 15623 bp, 11 predicted proteins | sample MedpolnodulmetaG_2_FD_177996 | JGI IMG/M metagenome (GOLD analysis project Ga0228711, IMG submission 177996) | Root nodule microbial communities from Medicago polymorpha collected in Santa Monica, California, United States - brown nodules | ecosystem: Host-associated > Plants > Roots > Nodule...
GGGAGTTGGAAAGTAAGATGTTGGAGTCTTATCCAGAGTTGTTTGCATGAGGTACATTTTCGAGGACGAAAATTTTATAAGTTGGGGAGAGTTGTAACGCCCTATTTATTTATTTGATTATTTTGGTCGAGTTTAGAGTCTTTTATATGATTTATGTTGGTAAGTGACATGTTGTTGTCTATTAATATTTTATTAATAGGCTTTATTCTATTATTTAGTAGAATAGGTTGGAAATTAGTATAATTAGACTTGAAGGGGGCTGAATTAGAATTAATTAGAAATATGTTGAGGTTAAGAAATATAAAAACTAAGAGTCAGACAAGTTTAGGTTTAACAAAGCTTTTGGGAGAGAAGAGGAGAACCAAGAGAAGAGGAGAACCAAGAGAAGGGAGAGCTCGTAGAATCTTGTAATCACCTAATCTAAGGTAAGGGTGGGACTATCATTCTCTAATCTTAGGTTATATAATTCTGAAATTGAATTTAGCATGTAGTTGTTGTTGTTGCTTTGTGAATTTGGGAATTAGGTCTTGGAGTAGAAATTGGTTGTTAATAGAGTAGAAAATCCATTGAATTCGTGTATAATTGATGTTCAAGTTGTAGAATTATCATAGGTTGAGTTCCCTATCAAATTTGGGATTGGGGTAGATGAAAATTGGGTTTTTGGGGTGAAAAATCGTTCTTCCCGACAGAAGTCTGTCACGACTCGCCACGGCGAGTAATCTGCTCACCACGGCGAGCTGTATCGTGACAAAGAGTAGTGTTTGTTCGCCACTAGCTCGCCACGGCGAGTGGGCTAGCTCGCCACGGTGAGTAAGTCAGCCCGCGAGGCGAGTTACACAGTAGCAGTGTACCTTTTTATGTTCTTGCGTCGTTTTAACACGCTTCTGTTTTGAATTAGCCTTTGGTGTGAACATGAAAGTTTTAGGTAATATTGTCAGCTTTCAAATGGCTTGTTTTTCATGAATAACTTTGATTGATGAATTACTATATGAATGCATATGTTGATTAATATGATGTTACATGATGTCGCTCATAAACGATGAATTATGGAATTATGATGTGGAGTCATTGTTGTTGTTGTTGTTGTCGTTGTCGTTGATGTCGTCAATGTCGTTGAAGTTGTACGTTGTTGTTGAATAAGTTGTTGAGTCCATGCATACTCATATAAAGTTTGGGGCTCAAGCTCTGTTGAATGTTTAATCATTCATACCACGTTGATTTGAGAGCCTATGCTCTACACGTTGATTTAAGAGTCGATGCTCTACACGTTGAATTGAGAGCTTATGCTCTAACACGTTGATTGGTACCACATGCATACTGCATAGTCAAGTTATTGTTGTGTCATTGCATTGTCGCGTAGTCGTCGTCGTCATCGAGTTGTTGTCATTGTTTTAATGTCAAGCAGAAATAATTGAAGAACTATGTGAAGTATTATTGTTGCTTAGTTGTTGTTGTTTATGTTGTTAAATTCCGTTGATGAATTATATGCTTATTATTATTGAATGTGAAATCTCACCCCTTCTGTTTGAATGTTGCCTCTACGTAGGTAACGTGCAGATAACCAAGATTAGCTGCTGATGTGAGCTGACTCTCTCATGCGTCGTCTTAGGGTTGCTCTGATACGTAACGGGATGGGGATATTTGCTTGTTTTCCATTGTTACGTATTATTTATGAACTATGTTGTCGAACTAATTGAACTAGGATTTTCATTAAAGTTGTTATGTTGAGGCCGTAGTGCCAAAGTTGTTGAGTAAAGAATTAATTTTCCGCTACGATGTAATTGAATTTTGACAAAGTTGTTTTAATAAATAGTAACTTTACTCTATTTATACTTCAATGTAGCGTGGCATTCCGTTTTACGTTGAATACTCTGATTTATATATATTATTTACATTGTTGGGAAAATGGGGTGTTACAGTTTTCCACCTGGAAAATTATTCAGGATCTCCATTAAATCTTGACACTTTTCCAGATTCAGTTTCTTGTCACCATAACCATAATCATATGGTATAGCTACACCAGAATGAGAAGCACCAGAACAAGAAGTGGATTCTTCAGCAGACATGTTTTTCTCACATCTTTTTCTGTTACAATGTTAAGTGTTAAGACAACAGACCAAGGCTATGATACCAATTAAAGGTGAGAAAAACACAAGAAGGGGGGGTTGAATTGTGTTTTTTTTTTCATCGTTTTCTCCTACTGAAGTCACTATTCAGAAGCAGATAAAGATCAGCTTCTGAAGTGATAATCAGAATCTAAATGCAGCGGATAAAAACAGAGAGAGAGAGAGAGAGAGAGAGAGAGAGAGAGAGAGAGAGAGAAGAAAGACACAAAACAATTATACAGGTTCCTTCCACAAACTGGAAGTAGTCCTATCCCCCTTGCACTTCCAAGGAGAGTTCACTAAAATGTAATCTCAAATTACAACTGCTCAATGCTACAACTAGCACGAGACTTCAAATTACTCAAGCACAACTGCAAAAGATTTCCTATGCTCAAGCACACAAGCAAGAGACTTCCAATGCTCAAGCACAACTCCAAGAGACTTCTAATGCTTAAGCACACAAGCAAGAGACTTACAATCAAAGAGATTTACAAAGAAAATTGTTTAAGTTTGAACACTTGATATACAATCAGTGGTGTTCACAATACAAATCAGTTACAGACTCTTAAGACTATAGAATTTCTAAAATATGGACTTTGCTAAAAAATTCTAAGTGACTTTGAAATGCAAAACAATAACAGAGTATGAACTTGGAATTGTTGTGAGAGTCTAGCTTTTGTATGCGTGTGTATTGTTGTATTGTTGAGTCTTGTCCAACTAGTAAGTCCTCACTCCTTTATATAGAGGTGTGAAAGATACGTTGGAGAATTGCCAGCACACACAAAAGAGTCGTTTGAAGCTTGTTGATAATCACCAATGATCTTTTGTCTGATATGGTTATTGTCCTATGAAGGATCAATTTCAAATGCATTCCTTGTATGAAGGAACATTTCTGCAGGCAGAGCTGTTATCCTTGTCTTGTTGCAGAGACACGAACAATGTAGTGGAGGAAGTGATTGTACAGTTCGTACAATTGTCCTATGTCAACGCTCTTGATAGAACAAACATCCAATGCTTTCAAATTTCATCTCAAGGACCGTTGTTACACTCTTTCAGTCTTTTGCAATGCTTAGACGTGATCAACTCATATTCTCAGCTCTTGAATCTTTAAGAATTTTCATCTCCTGATGAACTTCAGCTTCTGGTGATCTTGCTTCTGATGAGGCGCTTCTGATGAACTTGCTTTTGATGACGTCATCACTTCAGAAGCACTTTGTACTTCAGGAGCACTTTTCTTCAGATGCTTCAAGCTTCCTTTTTGTTGATTCTTTTGCTCTCTTTTGTATTTCCAGAACCTTATAAAGATATCAAATTTTGTCTATGGTCCTATATACTTGAACAAATATTAGCATATTCAATTGACAATTTTTAATACCTTGTTATCAACTCTAAGGGTAACATATGTTAAACATTTTTTCGTTCCAACAAACTCCCCCACTCTAAGGGTAATGTTTGTTAAACGTATTTTGTTCCAACAGTCACACTTCCTTTGTTATTTTGCTTCAAATTGGTGAGAATATTTTGAGGCACCGTCAAGCTCTTTGTCATGTCGATAACATTTTTCTTCTCCTCCGCACTAAGTCTACCTGCAATAAGGTGTCCTGATAACTTTTTATCCAAGTCATGGTTGTGCATTCCACAAAGCATTGCAAGCCACCAATCATTTGTATCCTTATCAAAGAAACCTTTCAACCTAAACAGACAATTACATTTCCTTGAGCCGCTGCCTTCAAGGTTCGGTTTCTTCCTCGTCTTAGGTGGCTTGTATATCCCACTCCTTTCACATTGCATCGTCAAGTACGGCCTTTTTAAAAATGATTTATCTATAAAAACACTAAATCCGGCCCTTACCCCTTGTCGACGAACCCAACCAAATAACTCTTCTCGCTCTCTCCATCTTGCATTTGTTGTAAAAAATGAGGCGGTGTCGCGAACTTCGCAAACAACACCGATAGGTACCAGTTTAGGTTCTTCAATTTTACCATTGCGTTACTTAAGCAACGCAGTGGTATATCCATCAATTCAGTTGGGCGTGAGTGTTTTGTGATGGGGGAAGAGCAGAAATCGTTTTTTGTATCGTTCGTCGGGTGTTTTTATAATTTTGTAGGATAATTTTGTGTATTTCGATACAAGGTTGAGCATGACTTTTTGTTTTTGTGATTAGGTATATTTTGACTTTATAAATTTTTTTTTTTTTTAAATAAGCTAAATTAGCCTAACTATTTTGACTTTATAATTAGGTTCGTATTCTGAATTATTGACGTATTTACCTATTTACAACATTATATTGTATGTCATGTATATAATGATTTTAATATAATTTTCATTTTACGTAAGCTCTTACGATTTTACAAGTCGGTTTTATTTAGGCAAAACGAATTAACGTAAAACTCGAGTTCGACGAAAGTGCTTGATGTTTTCAAGCAAGTTAATTTTCCAGTTTTGGAAGGCATTGATAATAATGACTTTTAATTTTTAATAACAAGACAAGATGTCTGAGATCTTGAAATTGTGTCAAATGTTTGGGAAGACTAGAAAGAAAATAACAACTTTCGAGTTAGTAGTTGCAAATTCTGGAATCCGCAAAAAGACCCAGGCAAGTGCTGATTTCACTTTGGAAATTTTGCAATTATTAATTTTCAAGTATTTTGGGTAATAATTTATTATTAGAATACAGTCAGAATTTTTGCACAATTTGAATATATTTTCTTTTTAGTCTACGTACACTTTGCTAATATATTTTCTTTTAAAAATTAACTAATTTTGTAGCGCATTATATATTTTATTTTTGGCTAAATTAATCATTTGGTCCCTCAAGTTATTTGTTGGTTTCATTTTGGTCGCATAAGTTATAAACATTACAACTTGGTGCCTTAGGTTAGTCTTTGTTAGCCAAATAAATCTTTTCCATCCAAAATTGTTAACCCTTGTTTAAGGTGGATACACGTTGTAAGTGGTTCACCAAAGACTTTATTAATTTGTTAAATATTAACTGTTTGATATTTTTTAAAATGACAAACATTAGATAATGCATGTCTACTAAATTTAACCGTGAATAATAACACCTAACTTTTTCACCTTTCTTCATCTTCTTTTATCTTCCTCTTCTTCATCTTCATCAATCATATTCATACATTCATAAAAACTTCAAACAAACCCATAAAAAAACCCAGAAAAATAAATTAAATGCAAAAGAAAATATATATTAAAAAATGTATAAATTATCCACTCCTAGTCTCCTACGCATGGTTCCCTTCTCCCTCTTTGAAAAGTAATTTTTCATTGGAAAAAAATTCTTCCCTCCCTTCAAATTTCTTCTCATCGTTCACTTCTCTCTTGCTTTAAATCATCACTGTAACAAATTCCTCTAAAAAGTCATTCTAAATCCAATTTCGATTCTCACCAGTAAGTAATTTGAAATTCCCCTTTACACCAACCCTAATGTTTTATTCGATGGAACCATTGCTCTGAAGGGGAAGCTTGTTGGTGATTTTCATGCTATTGTTGGAATGATTGATATGAAATTCTTTTATGTTTTTTCTAATTGAATTATGGGTTTTGATTATATTTGTTGGAATTGATCAAAACTTGTAAAGACAATGACCAATCCTTCAAATCTTCTTCATTCTTAACCATACCACTTCTCATAGCACCATCACTTGACCTTCATCGTAAGAATAACATTTCAAGAAAAACGCAAGTATTTAAACAAACCCACTCCAATAAAAATATTAAAATAGTTAATCCACCACGTAGTTTCACTATAACAGAACTATCTTCTTCCCTCACATATGATTTCAACTCAAGTGTTTCAAAAAACTCATATTAACCCAGAAACACAATTAAATCCAAACAATCATCATTAATAACTATTCTCTTAAGCTTAATCTCTTCCAAACACGGATACGCAACCGCCATAGATCTCGCCTTCGGAAACTGTTTTATCACCATCGCCGGTGAGATACCGTAACAGTTCCCGTCAAAGACTCGCCGGCTATTAGGGTATTTATGAAAAAAAAGGGTATTGATTTGGGGATGTTGTTGTAGGAAAGGAGAAGGGAGAAAAGAGAATGATGATGCAGGAAGGGAGACGAGAGAAGAGAAAAGAGAATGTGGGGTTGATGTGTTGTCGTGAGGAAGGAAAAGAAAAATCTGGAAAAAGGTTGATGAAGATTTGACGAAGAAGATGAGAGAAGATAAATTAGGTGCTAACGGTTCACCACTAAATACAATGGACATGCAATCAAATGGTTAAAATCAAATCAAAACTTATAGACAATATAAAACTAATGGAGGGGACCAAATTGACTAACGGAGCAAAACAATAGGGACTAAAACGTTGATTTTACGAGTTATGAGATCAAAATGAAAACAAGAAATTACTTAGGGGACCGAAAGTCCAATTAAGCCTCTTTTTTTTGGAATTGTTTGAATTTCTTGATGAATGTATGAAGTTGAAGAAGATGTGCAAGGAAGAAGATGAAGTGGTTTGTTATCTTCATTTGCCACGTCACTGTTCACATGTGCATATTTAACATTTTTGACAATAGACTGATAGTGGGGATCTACTTGGTTAACAGAGACTAACTTAAGGGACGAAGTTATAAACTTAATAACTTATGGGACCAAAATGAAACCAACAAATGACCAAATGATTAATTAAACTTTTTTTTTTTTTTTGTGTCTGAGGTTCGAATCCAAAACCTTACATATATTATGCATTGTCCTTATCATCTGAGTTAAACTCATGAAGACGTATCATATATTTTCTTGACTATTTCTCTCAAAAGACCACATTAGCATGATTTTAACAACTACTTGCATTTCCACTCAACAGATTGTTATTCTTTCACAACGTGTTCAATTATGTTTACTTAACCATCCCTACATTCATGCTATGCCTTATTCAAAGAACTTAATTTTTTATGTGTCTCATCTATCAAACTAATGAGTCATATATATGTACAGCCTATAAAGTTAGAATCAAACCACGTTCCAAAAACCTTCTTTAAAACAAGTAGCTTCTTACGTTCAAAACATTGAGTATGTGGTTACATATTTTCTTTCATTTTACCAAAGTGCAAATAGTTTCAAAAGTAAGTATTTTTGTGTTATCGTCTCCACAGGGACTGGTCCGATATTCTAAATTGTTCAACAATCGATACCGTTCTGAGCTAAGGGTTTCAAGATTGTTTCGTTTCGTAAGCTATAAAACTACGGAATCGTAAAACGTTTGAGAGTTAACAAGGAAATGATTATGCTGAGATTAAACTTCATCGACCTACTTATACGTATCCTCGGATTAGTGTTGCAGATTCTAATTATCAATTGATATTATCACATATTGCTCGACACCATCATTCGTGTCCAAATGATGTCGTGATTTCTATTGGATCGTTGAATCATCGATTTCCCAAACTATTAAACAATCTGATAGTCGATTGTATCGTTATATAGCTGATTTCCCAAGCTATTAAACGATCTGATAGTCGATTGTATCGTTGTATAGCTGATTTCCCAAGCTATTAAACGATACAAAAGCTTTGGGTTCTAATATTCAAAGTGATTATCAAAACCTAAATTCCATGTTTAGAACAAAAGCTTTGATAGAAGATTATTCTAACTTAGATTCAAAAGGTATTTTTAAATACAAATCAAATCCATAAGATTAAAAGCATGGAAAACAAGAATAACCTCAACATCATGAGATAATTAAAATCAAAAACCATCATAATCAAAGGGAATACATACTAGTAGAGTTGATTACATTTAGTCCAAAAATAAAAGAGTATAACTACTCATTGTTATGGTAACCATACAAGGAGAAAAGAAGAGATGGAATGGAAGCAAGCCATGATGTCTCAATGATCTTCTGAACCTTCAATCCTTATGCTCCTTGCTCCTTAAGGGTCTCTATGAGTTTTCCCCTGTTTTTTTCTCCCTAGGATAGCATAAATTCTACTAATAATGTTTCTGAAATGAGAAAAGAGGCTTTTATACTTTTGCTGAATTTTGCTTTCTTCCCAAACAGGATTTTTGTCGCTATGGCGACATTAGCTTTCTTTGTCAGTGGGTTTCTGCCACGTCATAATCCACTTGTCTCTAACCGCCTTATCTTGCCAGGCATGACATTTCTCGCCATGGAGACATTTGTCGCTATGGCGACATATGATCTTGGAAAACATGGGTTTTGGAACTTCATTCCCGCCATGGCGACATTTTGTTGCTCGGGCGACATCTTGCCACGCAGGATTTTGTCGCCATAGCGACAGGTTTTGGTCAAACAGGTCAGAGGACCTGTAATTCTTGACAGGTGTTTACACTGATTTTTGGTAAACAACCGCTGGTTTAAAATTAATTACTTGCAAGATCAACCAGTAAATCTTAAGGACATATTGTGCTTTTTATTTTGTAGAAATTCATGATTGTTCTTCAATAGACATAAAAAGATTATGAAGATAATTATCGAATCTAACTTAGTTAAATCTGTCGAAGTTATTTTTCAGAACGAAAATAAAAGAGATTGCTTGAAATAAACAAGTAAATTGCAAAGATACTTAAGAGAACAAACTTAAATTACATCGATTGAATGTAAATTGGTACACATGTTCATACATTGCAACTTGTGACTCGTTTCTCTCTTGAATACGGATAGTTTGAGTGTAAGTTTTTTGTATGATTGAATTGTGACCACTTTCCCTTACGAAAAACTCCTATTTATACTAATAGAAATAAATACCTACATAAAGATTTGAAACTACAACTGTTAAAAACGAACAACATATCCGCTCGATTTGAATTTCAAACATCTGCTCTTGGAAATATCTGTTGCTTGTCTTTATCCAAAACGAACCGCGCTTCGATATTTTTCGCTTGTCGAACCGAAATCCACACTTCAAGCATTTCCAGCAGGTCCAACCTTCGATCAAATATCGAGACATGAAAACTATATTGTTTCCTTCACTTTTATAAAGTTAGCCTTGATTTGACTGCATTTATGATAGCTTTTAAAAATATAGGGTAACAAATTGCCCCCCAAAAACGTCTTGTTCGACTGATCTTCTAGATAGGGAGGAAAAGATGTTTTTGATCCCTTGCAAAATAAATTGCTCTAATCGAAACGGGTTTTATGATGTCATCAACTGGAGAAGCACTTCAAAGAACGCTTTATGGTGTCCCCACCATAGTTTAGTGGGCCACGTTCCAGACATTGGGAACTACCATTTTTTATTATTTCAAAAACTGTCAACGTAAGATGTTGACATTAGTCAAGATCAAAAAGTTATAAAATAAGGGTTTCACCTTTCCCTTTCTATTTTTGCTGAAATTTTCATTGTTTCTTCTTCTTCTTCACAGGAAAAAAAACCATCGCCAAACTTCCAAAATTTTAGCTTTTTACCCATAAATTTTTTACTATCTCTTCGTCTTTATCGTTTGCCAGACGTTTGATCATGACGAATCCAGTAGGATCCTCTTCTCAACTTTCAAATCGCGACGAGCCCATTAATTTTTCAAGAGAATTTCCAGTTGGTAGCCTTCAGTTCATGGAGGACCCAAATGTTAAGGAGGCTGAAGGAAAAATCTGGAAATTCCAGGTAATTATTCCATGCCCTAATTCACCACATGCATTCTTAGGACCTGTTCTAGATAATAAAGAGAACAAAGAAAAGCTTAGCGCCATTTTTCCTACTTTTGAAAAACACCCTCCTTTAATTTTCACCAAAGGTCCTTATGACCTTAGTTTCCTGAAATCTAAGTTTAGGGCAGAACCTAAACATGAGAACAATAAGGAGTATATTTCTTGGCTAGACAAGGTAGAAAAAAGAAGGGTTAATTCTGGAAAGATATAGGTATCTTTAACCTCGTTCAACTATCTAGACAAGGACCCAAATATCACAATGAGATGCTAATTGCTGCCCTACATTTCTGGAATCCTTCGAACTGCAGCCTCCACTTGAAATGTGGCATGCTTACCCTCACCTTATTAGATGTTGCTGGCCTTACTGGTCTAAAACCTACTGGCCAAACTTTCGATCCAGACAGTCATGACTCAGAAATTTCCTTTGATTTCACCAGACTTGCTTATGGTAATTTTATAAAAGACCAACGTGTTACTACAAGTGTTGAAGTCTCTGATAAAGAGCACATTGCCTTCCTAACCTATTGGTTATCTATGTACATTTTTTGTTCAAGATCCATACAAGTCCCTAAAGGATTCAAAACCTTAGCTATTCAACTCCATGAGGGGAGAGATATTTGCCTAAGCAAACTTATTTTAGGATCCCTGTATGAGAACTTAAATCAAGCAATGACTAGCATCAAAGAGTACCAATCAGGAAGTAGTTTGATTATTCCCGGTCCTATTTGGTTATTTCAATTGTGGCTCTTAGTCACTTTTAGAACAAAACTGGCGGTCTTCCTCCCCACTAACTTTACAATGGCATACGAAGACAGATCCACTGAAGGAATAGGCTTGGCTATGCTTCGATATGGCAACAGAAACTCGCAAGAGTTATTTTCCATTGCTCATGAAGCCCTCTTAGGGTGTGAGGTTTTTACGCCTTCTTTGGCCCCATTTACAACTAGAGTTCGAGGGCCAGCCTGGTTCAGAAAAGAATTCCCAACATCTTCAATTGAGGACGAAGCAGAGATAAATGCCATATGGAAAGCTTACCTGACTCCTACATTCCTGTCTAGCAGGATAACGACCAGTGGCCCTTATGGGGTATATGGCTATCAGCCAAATCAGGTTGCCAGACAGTTTGGTTTGGTTCAACCAAAACCTAGTTCTTTGTACAAATGCTTAGATGATCTGAGACAGCCATAGATAGAACATGTGTGGAGATCAATCCTGTGTAAAACTCAAGATTGAAACCTTATTTTCGAGCGTACTCCTTTTGCATTATCACATGCATGCACTGAAGCATTCTTTCGATGGTGGCAAGACTATTATAGACGTCAAGCCAATCGAGTGAATCTCGATATTTTGCTTCCTCAACTGATATCTACTTTTGACATTGTGCAGAACAAATCGAAGAAAAACAAAGGTACGCATATTCGAGAAATTCAAGCTTTCCAATTTTTTTCCAGACTGCATATAACCCTTTGCATCTTAAAAGAATAGTTCACTATGCCGCCCAAACTTTACGAGACAAAATTTTTGATAAAATTCCCACAATGAAATTTCCACCTTTCACTCCCTGTAAATACCTCTTTGCATTACATTTTAAAATGAAATTTCCATCATTGCCAACCAGCAAGCTGGCCCTGGCTTTTAGGCCACCATATCCAAAATGGTTACCTTGTGATTCTTTACTAGGAATGAATCAAAAATTAAAAACAAAAGGAGAGGATAAAGTGACTGCAACCAAATGTAACCTATACACATTTAGAGGTCACCTTCATTTAGATCTATCTCACATTTAAATCATTTCTCCAGTAGGAATAGGTAAGAAGTCTTTCAATTTTTTAAAAACAAATAAACAGTGTTTATAGAAAAATGCTACTTAAATGTTCATCCATATGCTTGCAGTTGTTCCCTTAAAGTCAGGAGATGAAAGAAAGGATGATGATACAAGCGCGCAGACTTGATCGAAATCCAAATCGGAGAAGTCATCCAAGAAAGGAAAATCTTCCTAGTTAGAGAAAAAGAGGGTCACATCTTCCCCTGAGCCTTCTCCCAAAAAGACCAAAGATTCAACAACTGAAGAGAATGTATGTTTCTTTCCTTCGATTGATCTTTAAATTCTTCGTTCATATGACAACATCTTAATTTCAGTCTTTGCAGCTTGGCGTTCCGCCTGAAGATGTCGAGATTATTAATGCCTCTGAGGTACCAAAAAACAAAGAGCGTCGAAGGAAAAGGAAACAAGAGGTACTGGAAATGACTGTCGAAGCGACACCCACTGAAGAATCCCCGGACAAATCAATCTCCAAAAGGAGAAAACGTAGACACAAAGACTCGAAACCAAACAGCGCCCACTCCTGTGTTGGTGATAATGTCTCAAAGGTAATTATCGAACCAAACTTAGTTCAGTGAATTTAGATTTATTTATCTCATTCCAAGAATGCATCTTAATATCCAAACAACTTTTCTCACCGGAGTATCGAGCATAGTAATGCTGATACATCTCAACAGGCACAACTTCCAACCACTGACCTTTTAGCAGCATCACCTATCGCTGAGGAAGAACCTGGTGTTGAGAGTAGTCCTCCTCCACTGAATCTCGAAGTGATTTCTCCCAATCAACATCCAGAATTACATGTTGAAGGTTTTGAGAACGATTAATCGAAAAGAGGCGATGATCAAATCAATATAGGAGATTCAAGTCTTGATGCTCACGCAGACAAACACATTATTGTAGGAAAATACAACGTTAGTTTGGGAAACACATCTAATCCAGGTGATAATTCATCGAAGGATGCCACATCAATGGTTAAGATCCAGACAACGAATGTGGCTATGAGTCAAGAAGAACTCGATCAACTTGAGAAGGACAATCCTTTAGAAGCCTTTGACTTTCTAGATGAAAAGTGATGTCCTTTTCTCTAAAAGCACCGGAAAGTCTTCAGACATTTCTACTGATGATCCATCAGGGACTTTGAAGGAAAGTCTCCTAGCGGAGTTTCAAAGCAAAGTGTTGGGCATAGATTTATTTGAAACCATAGAGCAAGATGACAACATCATCTCTGAAGTAAAAGAATTGCTCAATAAATTGGGCAAACTTCCTTCTGGCTCTAGATTCCAAGAGTTTTCTCAAGCACTGGAACCTCTCATGGAGGGCATCAACTAAAGTTTTCAACAAAAGAAAACTGATCAATCCAAACTTGAGGAACAAACCCTGCGTTGTGACCAACTTAGGGCTGAAGTCACCAACTTTCAAGCAAAGCTCGATACCTTTCGACAAGAAATCCCAGATACCCAACAGAAGGTGGCGGAAATTGATTCCACCATTGCCAAATACAAGGAGGAAATCCAGAATTTAGAGCTCCAGAAAGCCACCGTCTTGGAAAAGGAGGCTCTTATGAAAAAAGAAGCTAGCATTGCTATACAAAAGGTAAAGAGTCAAAAGTGTTTCAACAAGAGATAGCAATACTTGTTGACAATGGCAAGGCCCTCGATGAGAAATTAACCGAGTTTGTAATTTAAACAACTCTTTGTAATTTTCATTCCGAAAGATATTTTATCCCTTTAATTCTGTAATCTTTGGATTCGTAACGGTGTTAAAACCGTTTTATGGCATTTTGTTTTACTTTTAAATATTTCTATTTGCCAATCCATTATTTTCTAATTACAAAGTTTCAAGAATGGCAATGATGAGAAACTAAAAAGTTTCTTTGTTTTAACCAGTCAAATTAAAACTGCCTTGGAAACTGCAAAGTTATATCATTTATGATAATATTTAGGGAATTTAAAATAAAAGTTAAATAAACTTTTAAAACTTCCCTCTTTTTACCAAGCACGTCTGCAGACGCTACTCACCATGTGTCCAAATCTTTGAAAGATGGAAACTGTAAAGTTGGAACTTCTTTCAACTTCTTCATCTACTATCAATACCGTACTTTCCTATGAAAGTTTTATCATCTCTATTTTTCTTCCAACTCTTTGCAGAAAAAACCACAAATTTCTATCTTTTTCCTTCCATCAAAATGGATTTCTTGAGTGATGATTTGATCATCAACATTGCTGAGAGAGTTGCTGCTCATAGTGTTCGTGGTCTCTTTTCTTTCATGAGGACGAACAAGAGGCATGCAAACCTCTGCAGAATTCATGATGTTTCAAAAGCTTTTGGTGCTGACTGCATTGCGCTACTCACTGATCTCTGCATGTCTCATGAAAAACTTAACTTCATGGATCGTTTGTGGGATGATGGCAACCCTATGTTTTGCATTCTCCGTTGCACTCAACACATGCTGGATCCTATGCCACGCTTTGATGTGATCGAGCGTTTGTTGACGAACGCTGAGGCTGCAAACTCTTTGAGTGTTAAGCACTTTCATGTTCTGGTGAGGGATACTGGCATGCCCCCTATCAACGAGGGGAAAATCTTAGCTGATTTCTGGGCTCTCTTGATGACCAGGAACCTTTCACAATACCGGTCTGATATCCTGGGAGGTGATACTTCTTTTAGGTTTCGCTGCACCTGGTACAAGAGATTTATGCCCCCAGGCATGAGTCGTCGATGCTTTTGCCACAATTGGCTTAGCTGCCCAAGAGATGGAAGAAGGGGTAATTATCGAGGGTTTCTCCCTGCTGATGATGAAGAGTATGTTTTCAACCACTTCTGTATCCGTTGTCGTCTTGACGGCAAAGTCTGATGGCTCATTGATGTTTTCGGTATTGATCACCATGTCTAGAGCCTTAGCGGTTTTCAGATTTCACCTTCAGACTTTAACTTCAGATTTACATCTTTCATCATTTAAGCTTTTTCGTTTTATCTTGGTTGCACTTTTATTTTGTAATGGCTAGTTTGTTTTTATCCATTTTAGGACTCTCTATCGTTTAATGTTACCTGCCCGTTAGTTGGCATTATTATCTAATGCCATTTTCTATTTCTTTTCGAATTACTGTTGTGTGAATTTAACTTCTTGCAATAACGGTCTATATTTTTTCAAATATGTCCCATTTATGTGTAAGATCCTCTGATCGTCGTTTAACTCTTCGATCTCGTACGCGTTATTCAAAAAAACTCTAAAAATTTCCCATGGTCCTTCCTAACTGGGTGACCATTTTCCCAAGACTCGATTCTTCTTGTCCATTGGCAAAATGACTTTCCACACCAAATCTTCTTGAGCAAAAAGCTTCGATTTCACTTTTTTATTTTAAGCCTTTGCTACTCTCTCTTTTTTCTTTGTAAGGACTTCTAATGCCATTAATCTCTCTTCATCTAAATTAACTAATTCGTCTAGAATCATATTCCAATAATGATTTTTCAGAATTTCGCATTGTCTTTGGATTCTAGTTGATTGAAGACAAATTTTAACTGGTAATACTGCATCATGACCAAATGTTAGCCTAAAAGGTGTGGTGTTAGTCGATTCTTTAGAGAAAGTTCGACATGCCCATAAAGCCTCGCCTAGAACCACATGCCAATTCTTGGGTTTCCTCTTAGTTTTCCTTTTAATTATGGAAATAATGTTTTTATTTGCTGCTTCAACCTGACCATTTGCTTGGGAATAATATGGTGTCTGATGAGTCGATAAGTTAGTATTTTTAATATGTTATTTGAGTTTATTATATTTAGATTTGATTTAGTTTTATTTAAATATTATTTCCTTTTTGAGCTATTTTACTTCAATTGCAAATAATTATATTTCAGGAACAAATATCTGAAGATTTAGTCTTGGAGCAAAAGAAAGAGGATTAGGAGCTGATTCGGGTTGAAAATACAAAATATGGGACAAAAATATGTCACCCCCAAAGTCAGAGACATGGCACGGCCCGTGCCCCCAGTGGCACGGCCGTGCCATCCTTCAGAGTCTTCTTTTGCTGCTTTTTGCTTTCCGGACAAGCTACCT
>Ga0228711_1007601_pt1 | contig 15621 bp, 4 predicted proteins | sample MedpolnodulmetaG_2_FD_177996 | JGI IMG/M metagenome (GOLD analysis project Ga0228711, IMG submission 177996) | Root nodule microbial communities from Medicago polymorpha collected in Santa Monica, California, United States - brown nodules | ecosystem: Host-associated > Plants > Roots > Nodule...
AAAATATATATGAGTATATGTTTGTTTTACGGGAATATATTAGTATATTCTTATTTCTGAAATCTAATGAGAACTATATATATTGATAAAATATATATGAGTGTATGGACTATATATTAACAAAAATTTATCCCACTGTATTTTTTTTACGGGAATATGTTAGCATATGTTTATTTATGAAATATATTTTACGATAACAATATTATATATTACATTAATTATGATTTTTCACGGGATGCTTATTAGTATTTTTCATACTAAAACATATTAGGAAATAAAAACTATGATTATTTTTATTTATTAGCTATTTTAATATCGTCAATACTAAAAATTAATATATGTATTTGTTCATATTAAAATTTAATTATTTTATAATTTTTCATTACTACCGATCAATATATACATTATTATGTTTTAAATACTTTACATATTTCCACTATGGACAAAAAAATAATTATGTCAAGCGCAGCTGAGACGCAACACGCGGCGTAGCCGCGCTACCCGTGCTGTAACACGGGTATCTCGACTAGTAGAATTATCAAAATGACTCCTCATATACGAGCGCGTGTATTATCTCTTTCTGTCTTTTTCTATCACATGTTAGACTTCATTCTCTTTCAGGTCTTTCTATTCTATCTTTCTTACACCTCTCAAATAATTCTAAAATGAAATATAAGAGTTGAGAAAATCACTATCTCCTACCCTGTAGAATTCTGAAAATACTTGGGAGATGTTAATGACATTGATCAACCACAATGTCACAAGTGTATAAAAAACAAAAAAACCTTAGAAAAGAGAAAGAAGGAAAGCCACTTGTGATATTGTGGTTGACCAATGTCACAATGTCACTACCCACAATGTCACTCAAGTGCTATCAGTAGAATTCAATGGTTGAAGATTAAATCAAAAACTAAAATTGTAGATAGCCAAGTGTAAAAAGTGAGTGGTGAGGGAATCCAAGTGCTCCCTTTATTCCAATGTGTATACTTGAGTCTAGCTTGTGCCATATTTATATTCCATATATGCTGACCATGCATTAATTTTCTTTTCAGGTTGTAGTGCCTACGAACGAGTAATAGATTTAGAGAGTATCTATTTTGTGGCCAAGGATCAAACATCAATCTAGACTTGCTAGTGCAGGAATCCATTTGACATACAAAGGTAAAGACAACTACATACTTAGTGAGTTTAACATTTAACCATTTTGCAATTTTCATGCAAATGCATTTTGCAAATTAAATGTACATTGAGTCCATTTTGCAAATGCATTTAAAAGCAAGGATATAATCTATTGATGGCAAGTGATCCCCTCATGAAAGGCAAGGCCAAAGCATATAAAAAAGCATGGACATGTAGTGGAGTCAATGAGCAAATTATCAAAGCATAAATTATTAATTATGCATATTAAATCAACTAATCCTCTTGTTGTTGGTAGTATAATTGGTGAGGTTTTGGACCCCTTTACAAATTCAGTGTCTTCGAGGATCGTATATTACAATAACAAAGAAGTCATCCACAGTAGTGAACTCAAACCTTTTCAAATAGTCAACCCACCAAGAGTTCAAGTTGATAAAAATGACCTCAGAACTCTATACACTCTTATTGGTATACACATTCTTTCTTTCTTTAATTAAGTGTATTATATATATAACAATCTTTCTCTAATTTATATCAAACAAAGAATTACCATATATAAATGGATCCCCAAATATATAACAAAGCTACCCCTTAAGAGAAAATTAGGGTCAATACACAACTTATAGAATTAGTCATTCCTTCTTTGTCCTAGCCAAAATCACACAAATTGTAAAATTAATTATTTTTTTTTAAAGAACATTGTAAAATTAATATCAACCGCCTCCAACACCTTAGAAATAAAAACAATAAACAGTTGGAAAAATTCACATCTAATAAACAAATTTAATTCTGTTTCCTAGACAATGGGTATCATTTACATCACCAATATCCTTACCTTACCTCCATACAAATGAAACCTAATTAGGATAATTCTTAATAACAATTGATTTAAGCTATTTTTTCAAGGTTTTTTGAGTTTGTGGCACTAATTTTCAGGTGATGGTGAATCCTGATGCACGAAGCTCTAGTGACCCGAATACGAGGGAATACCTGTATTGGTAAGTGGGAACTACCCATATGGACTTAATTAAGTCATAATCACACCTCATTTCCATACTCAATGTACATACTTATGTTTAAGCTTGATCTTCAAATTTACCACAATCATTTTAGATCATGGTATTCATCAACAATAAAATAAAATAGTAGGACATGAAACTGTTTTGTTCAAAGGCATGTGTACTAATTAAGGTGCTTATGAAAGTTTAGTTACATTGATGCATTAATTTATTTTGTATCTTTTACGGTACATTTATGTAACTGTTTTGTATCAAGTAATTAAATATGTTATTGGTTCCTACACTTTTATCGTATTTTGGTATTGACCCCTGCATTTTTGTTTGTTTGATTTAAGTCTCTACACTTTGTAAAAATATTGACATTTGATCCCTTTATTAACTTCCTATTAAAAAAAACAAACAAAACTAACAGAGTGGACGTTGCCCTATCATTTCATGCCACATGACTCTGTTAGTTTTTTTTTCTTTTCCTTTTTACAAGAAAAATAGTCCATTGACAAAATGAAACAAGGAATCCAAGCACAAGATATGACTAATTAAGTTCAACATGATATAGTTCATGTTTGCTTAATTTGTAGCTTATATCATAAATGCTTATTATATATAAGTGCTTAATTATTAGTAACTATTTTCATAATAAAATATAAAATAAAGTCAAATTATTGACTAAATATAAACTCGTAAAATCAATCTTCACATGCCTATAATAAATTGTGTGTGTATACATATATGTGTGTGATTTGAAAATTTATGTTTGGCTGATTTTAGTTCCATTCTGATTATTTTTTCTTCCTTCATTGGATCCTTAATTAGGATGGTAACCAATTTTCCACCGACTATGGGGACAACTTTCGGTGAGTGCACAATTTTATTGAGTAAATAGGCAATTACCTCCCCTGAAATTGCATAATGTTAATCAATTTATCCCCCGTCAAATTTTTCTGTTAGTCAACATTACGTGGTATTTGACTGTTTACGATTATGAGCAAATACGCCCCTGAAATTTTGCACTTATGTGCAAAATGCTCCCTGAACTTGAAAAATTATATTTTTTTCTTATCCTTGACTCAAAAGATATTAAAGGCAAACAATTAACAGTTATTGATCATATAAATCTTTATGCAATGTATGTTTATGCAGCTATTGGCCATGGTCATATAAATCTTTACGGAATGTATGTTACTCTCATGTGTTTTAAATATATACATATATAGAAGACTTTTTTTTACACAAGTTGGTAATTATGCTAGAGTATGCAGTCATAAGAGTACACAAGCCTTTGATAATTGTGTGTCCATAGAGAAAATGCATAGGTTTATATCTGCATAAGGAAGAAGAAACAAGGCTTAGATTTGTGAGTTTGCAACTTAATTAATGATATAATTTTTATAATGCAGGAAATGCCATATCTATTAGCTGCAACATGTTAAATAGATTGTGTCACAAATCTTTTGCCTGAAGCCGATGGATCACATTGTACTGCAAAGTTATGAGATAGATATCAATTTTCTGCTGCTGTGGCATTCTTGTCTTGGTTTATTTCAACAGCTTGATATTTTTTTAATGTTTGGTTTTTAGTTTTACCTTCTTTGTAAAAAACTTATCTTGCTCCTTATTGATATATATATGAAATATGAATGAAAAGGCTGCACATGACAAAACCATTATTTTTTTGGCATATATTCATTCATGTTTTTGTGAATAGAATTTTGATGACAATAGGTACAATATACTACTTGAAGAACTGAATGTGTATGATTTTCAATAAGGAAAAAAATATAAATTTTCAAAATTATGAGGCGTTTTGCACATAAGTGTAAAATTTCAGGGGGGTATTTGATCATAACCATAATCAGTCAAATGTCACGTCATGTTGACTAACAAAAAAATTTGACGGAGGGGGTAAATTGATTAACATTATGCAATTTCAAGGGGGTAATTGAAGTTTTGTTAATTTCAAGGGCGTAATTGACGAAACTTACAATTTCAGGGGGGAAATTGCCTATTTACTCCAATTTTATTGGACTTTTAATTTTAGTGTAAATCGAGTATCTTATTTGCGCAATTGCAAACAAAATCTTTTTTAATAATTTTAACATGTTGTACATTTGGACAACTAGTATGGACACCCGTGGCAAGCACGTGTTAGAATTTCTTCATACTTAATGGAGATAATATTTAGATGGAACAAATGCCAGTTAAAGTCGAACGTTGGATAAAAGAGTGCTGGTTGAGCAACAAATAAGTAAAAAATATCAGACTTAAGCCTTTTCGAGGAAGATGTGGTATCATTTTCACTTATGTGGTTTCTGTTTTTAAAACGTGTGGCTCCACATCGGTGTTGGCTCGCTCAGAATGCACAACCGTTGCATGATATCTCGGTTCAACATTTTGGGGGAGTGGGAGTGGTTCTTGGTGGTCGATCACGGGCACAGAGAGTCTGACACTTAATGGAGAGATGATAATGTGTCAAATGTGAGTTAAAATTTCACATTTTATGTAAGAGTAGATGTTGAGAGAGATGTTAATGAGTTATGTGTGAGTTAAACTTCTACTTTTGATGCAAGAATATATATTGAGCAACATATATGTGAGATGACCAATATATCTAATGTCTTCAGGTTTAATTTGAGATAGAGATGTGGTGCCCATCTTACTTGTGGGGTTTCTCTTGTTCAAATGTGATGATCCAATCCATTGTAGGATCCCTCTTAAATCCAAACATTATAATGAGTTTTTTTAGTTTTGAGATGTCATTTGCTTAATTTTGTTATATTAAATATAAGTTTTTAGATGTCATTCACCTTCATGCAATATCTTTGTCTAACTTTTATTATTTTAAATTCTTTTATTTTGGTCATTGGTGGGATCACAATATAAAAAAAATTGTAGATGTATTATGATGAGGTAACAAAATACATGTTTATCAAACATTTTCAATGAATATGTGGTGTCAATATCACTTGTGTGGTTGCTCTTAGCCTAATACGGTGATCCAACCTAATGTAGGCTTCATCTATCGTTCTAACATTAAGATGAACTACTTTGCTAGGGTTTGGATCTCATTTATTTAATTATTTTATAAAAAATATAGTATTTAGGTGTCATTCACTTTCATGCTATTTTTTATTCAACCTCCATCATTTCAAACTCATTCACGTCTAGTCTCTGGAATGATTTGACAATGGATAAATTCATATGACGTATGTTAATTTGACAAAATACATGTTTATTAAACATTTTAAAATGATGTGACATTTTTTTAATTAAGTTTTATTTTTTGGTAAAATAATTACTCAACAATCTTCAACTCCTTCATGAAATGACTACCAGCCCACCTTCTTGAACATGTTGTGCCCCTGTTTGACCTTATTTGACTATGTCACATAATTACAGGCACAGATTGTTGCACATTTGATTAAGAGATGTTAATGTGTCAAGTGTGACTTAAAATTCTACATTGGATGGAAGAGAAAATTTTCAATAACATATAAGTGAGATTCTCCATGTACCTGATGCCTTAAGGTTTTGTGTTAAGATGTGGTGTCAATCTCACTTGTATGATTGTTATTGACCTAATATGAATATGCATCTCAGTGTAGGCTGACTAGGAATCACAATATTATCCCAACATTATGATAAACATTTTTGTCAGTTTTTGGATGTCATTTGCTTTTTTTTTTTTATCTCAAATTTTATTTATTGGATGTCATTCGCTTTTAGACTATAGTTTTAGTTCCACTTCTATTATTTTAAAATCCTTCACTTTTGGTCTTTGGTGGAATTTGACAATGGAAAACTGGATGCGTGTTCTATTGAGTTGACAAAATAGACGCTTATTAGAGTTTTTACAATAATGTGACTTTTTTTATTTTAATTTTTTGGTAAAAAATTTACCCAAAAGTCTACAACTCCTTCAACAAACACGTAAATTACCAGCAACTACTTTATCCTCGATATTCTCACATACAATGCACAAACCCCTTTTTTCTTATTATTTCTTTCATTTCAAATTCCATTTATGTCTTCTTTGTTTTTCTAGTTTATTTTCTCTCTTCATTTCTTTGTTTTCATGAAAGGAACAAAAATCTTCCTTCATTAAATCACCACCAACCCACCTTTTTTACCATGTTACACCATCCCTATTCTTATTTAGCTGTGTTACAAGATCATAGATGCAGAGAGTCTCGAACTTAAGGGATAGATATTAATATGTCATATGTGAGTTAAAGTTGCACATTAGATGGAAGAGCATAAGGTGATAAACATATAAGTGAGAAGACTCCATATACTTAATACCTTGAGAATTTGGATGTGGTGTCAACCTTACTTTTATGGTTATCCTACCCTCTTTCGGCCCATATGGAAGTCCCAACATTGTGATGGACTCTTTTTATATCGTTTGCTTAATTCTTTTATCTTAAAATTTAGTTTTTGATGTCATTTGCTTTGATTCTATTTTTTTTTAATCCAACCTATATTATTTCAATTTCCTTTACTAATGGTATTTAATGAGATGTGACAATAGAAAAATATAGATGTGTTATCTGGAGTTACCAAAATACATGCTTATTTGACATTGTAAGTGAAGATGGGATATCAACCTTACTTGTTTAGTTGCTCTTATACTAATTTGATGATTCAATCCAGTATAGGCTCCTCCATGAAGTATGAACATTATGATAAACTATTTTGTGAGTATTTGAATGTCATTTTTTTTAAAAAAAAATTATCTTAAAATTTAGCTTTTGAATTTTATTCGTTTTCATGATATTTTTTATTTATCCTATATCATTTCAAATTCCTATATATTTGGTCTTTGATTGAAATTCTGATGTGTTATTCTAAGCTGACAAAATACATTCTTATGAGACATTTTAAAAAGATTGTTTTTTTAATTAAGCCTAATTTTTTGGTAAAACAATTACTCAAAAAACTCAAACCATGAAACCATAGACAAACAACACACTCCTTATTTTTTTCCTTATCATTTATATCAACTTCAAATTTCTTCTTTATCTTTTTTCTTTTTTCTAATTTCCTTTCTCTCTTTGCACGAAACCACTACCAACCCATCATTTTTAGCATGTTGTGCCTCTGTCAAATATTATTTGGATGTGTATCTATATACATAGATGCAAATGGCTCGCACTTAAGGAAAATATGTTATCGTCTTAAGTGTGTCAATCCCACTTGTGTGGCTGTTCTCATTTTTGTTGTTGCTCTTAGCCTAATATAACGATACAACCATTGTAGGTTTTCTCGAAAATTTGAACAATATTTCAAATTATTTTCTTAGTTTTTTTCATGTCATTTGCTTAATTTATTTTATATTAAATTTAAGTTTTTCTATGTTGTTCGCTTTCATGTCATTTTTTTATTCAACTTTTATTATTTTAAATTCGTTTATTTTTTTCTCTTTGGTGGGATGTAACCATGAAAAAATGTTGATGTGTTATGATGAATAACAAATTACATACTATACTTATTTGGTATTTTTAAATGATATGGCATTTTTTATTTGAGTCTAATTTTAGGTAAATTAATTATCCAAAATTTTTAATTTCTTCAACAAACCCATCAGCAATAACAATTAAACCAATAACTGTTTTTAATAAAAAAAAAAAATCAAGAAGAGAGATGATTCGGGTATAAGGAATATGTCATTTATCATGATTAATTTGAAAGAAAAATCCACTTTCTAGTTCTTTGAGATTTTCTAATGTTTAATGGTCAGGATAGGGAGACATGATATAATATATTAATCATATCCTGATTAAATATCATGTTTGATGCAGGGTTGGCCCTAAGATTTTTGGTGCCTTGTGCGAATTAATAAAGTTGTGCCTTTTTTATTATTCAAATGTCTATCTTCTTGCTTTTTTTTTTTTTGCAAAATATTCATTCATAATCAAAGGTTCTTCAAAAATGTATTTTTAATATAATTATTTAGAGCGAGTTAAAAATAAATATACTTATATAGTATTAACTACTAAGTAAAAATAATAATTTTGGTGCCCCAAAGAGAATGGTGTCCTGGGTTACCGCCTCTTCCGCCCATCCTCAGAGCCGCCCCTGGTTTGATGCACCAAAGAGATATGATAAAATAAACCATTTTCCCATCCTATCATGTTTTCTTTGTAATTTTTATCCTGGGTATATGCTGGATTAGAAACTATCTTCAATTTCTGATAGAATTAGAAGATCGTTCTTTATTTATTATAATGATATTCTACCATTTTTAAAATGTTGTCATTTTTAAAATGTTTTCATTTTTAAAATAATGATATCAAATATATATATATATATATATATATATATATATATATATATATATATTTTATATAATTATATTATATTTTTTTTAAAATTTTTTTTTTTTTAAAATTTTTTTTTTTTTAAAAAAAATATATAAAATATATATATATATATATATATATATATATATATATATATATATATTTGATATTATAATCATTTACATGTCCTTTTTACAATATTTAATCAATTATGAGATTAATTTTTTCACTTAATTATAATGATATCATGTTTGTTATCATGTGCGCATCAAACACATGATATGATTAATATTTATCATGTTCATATAAGTCTTTATCCAGTTTCATATCCTATCATGTATTTATCCTATCCCGACCATCAAACAGGGTTTAATCTAGTAGTGTAAAGACATACTTTAGATTTATAGGTTACAGGTTTTGAGCCCTTCGAGTATCTTTGGAGCTAGGTAAATGTAAATATCTTAGTGACTGCTCTTTTATCTCTAAGATTTTTCCTACCTTATACAAAATTAACATTCATTCACCATAACTTTTTTTTCACCAAAAAGAAAGTCACTGTTATTTTTGTTTTTTTAATAACAACATTAAATATCATACCCAAAAATCATTATGGTTCAATGATCATTAAGAAGTTTTTTTGTGTTAAAAGACACTTATGTGCATTATTATGCTATTAAAAGACACTTATGTGCATTATTATGCTATTAAAAGACGTGACATACATAAAAGGCATATACTTTGCATTCTTATGTCAAATTAGTAACCACATAACATCAAAGAAGTTATTTGTCCCAAATTTTTTATCAAGATGAAGTCCATACTTTGATCGATCCTCTTGCAATAATTTTGGTTGGCATACTTTTTTGCAGGTTTCGCTAAAAAGAATAACAATGAAAGACAACCCAAAAATTGCAACTTTAAAAAATCATGAAAGATACATGAGTAGAAGAGCAATGAATTGATCTATCAAACACAATAGAAAGTCAATCCCATGATTTTTATCAAGGATTAATTCCTTATGAAGTTAAACACCGCTATAATTTAGCGTTGGTATTTTCAAAAATTTGATGCATTTCTTCTTGACTAAGGGTGCGTGCTCTAGTGTGAATTTTTATGTTAAGCTAACATTTCAGCCACCATATCTAATTTGTTCTCCGCTAACTCATACAGGCGCGGAAATAGACTACACAACGGTTTCCCCTCCAGGCAAGGGTCGACCTAAAACAAAGTGGACACACCATCCCCTACCTATCGGTTAATATTATCCAACATCCACCCAGAATCAACATGTCCCACTCCATCCCCAACATCTAAAATTGTCTACCACCACACCGATCCACCCACTCTACTAGAGCAGCAAAGCCGCCCCCCTCTTCACTGTACCGGGCACAAAGAACCCAATACCAGAGGTTGCCCCGCTCCTGTAAAATCCTCCACCACCACTTACCCAAAAGAGCAAGGTTAAACTCCCTCAACTTTCGCACCCCCAAACCTCCATCCTCCTTACGCAAACAAACCGTTTCCCATTTTATCCAAGTAATTTTCCTAACATCCTCACATCCTCCCAAAAAAATGCATTACATAAAGATTCAAGGATAGAGATTATACCTGAGGGGGCTTTGAAGAAGGAAAGAAAATAGACCGGAATGGAGGACATGATAGACTTAAGCAAGATCAAACGACCACCCAAAGACAGGTTACGACTATTCCAATCTGACAACCTTCTTTTAATACGATCAACAAGAGAATACCAAAAAACCAACTTTCTCGGATCACCACCAATAGGGAGGCCCAAATATAAGAATGGGATGTTTACAATGTAACACTGAGGCCGCCTCATGCAACCAAGAACCATCGACGTTAATTTAGCGACGACTCCATCGTCTTTATTTAAAAAGTTGCAGACGACCACAAGGCTGTGGGTAAAATTTGTTGCTGATAATATTAAGTCTTCTTGTAGTGCTTTTCCCATGCACCCGTTGTGAGGCAACAATTTGAATTAGAAACTGTTTGTGCAAGTCATTTGGCATAATACTAAGTCGGCCGAAAATCACTCCAAACCATACATAAACCCCATATCGACCAAAGAAGAAAAATTCACATCTGGCAAACAATTGTAATTGGGAAACATTATGTGGCATTTTGTGTATCTAAAACCAACCCCCTTGAAGTTTTCCGGCTAGGTCAATGATTAAGGCTATTGGCAATTAAAAATTAACACACTCGTGAAGTTTCCGCGATAAAATTTTTCGCTTTGTTTAGCATTGCTCATTGCAATTTTGTTTCTTGAAATTTCAATCACTACACATTAAGAGTATCATTTACTTCACCAATCAGTACAATCAATTCTACTGCTTTGTTGGGAAAATGTTTTATAATATGTCTTTATTTGTCTATATTGCCCTTATTTATATGCAATTTACGCGAAACATGCTTATTGTTATTTTGCTAATGGAACTATAATATTATTTATTTGGCTAAAACCCACTTTTTACCTCCTAAGTTTGCAAAAGTTGTGATTTTGGCCCCCTTTTAAAAAAATGGCAAAAATGACCCCCCATATTTACCCCCTTTTGCAAAACCACAATTTTGACCTGGTCAACGTTGTTGAGGCAAAATCTCTAATTAATTTTAAAGATAACAAACCTTAATGATTAAGGAATTAATGGACTTTGATTAATTTGTTGGTATTTAACTTGTGCTCTTAAGTGGTTAATTAAGACAGGAACAAGTTTCAATCCATACCAAGATACAAAGAATCAAAGGACATAAAGACTTAAGAACTCAGTCAAAGTTCAGAAAGTTAAAAAGAGTTCAGAAGGTTGGACATAGTTCAGAAGGTTGTTCATGATGAACATCAAGAACCAAGCCCTGAAATTCATGAACATGAAGAACATGTAAGGTTCATGTGACTTAAATAAAAGCCCAGTAAAGTACATTGACTAAAGATCAATCAAGGAATAAAGACATTTATTTGTTTAAAGTCAAAAAGGGCATCTTCAATGTTCATTCAAGACTATGAACATTTGAAATACAAAACATTAGGAATATTCCATTAAGAATATCATCCTAGATGTTTTCCATGCTGCACTTCATCAATGTTTCACTATTAGAATTTGATTACATCAAATAAGAGTCTTAAAAATCATCCTAAGTGAAACAAAAGAAACATTCTGAAGTCCCTTGAGTTCAGAAAGTTCGATCATGCTCCATGCTTTTTCTAACATGAACAGTACAGTGGTTGGAAAGTAAAAAGCAAATCCAAAAGAAAGATCAAGTCTGATTCACCAAGATTTCGACACATAAGGGAGTTGGTACTGTACAAAGCAAACCAAATCCCCTAAAGCATGGATGTGAAGTGACAACTCCACTTTATGAGATCCTGCACATGTTCCAAGAAAGATTTCAAAGAAGATCTGATCTAACAACATTCTGAAGTCGTACAAAGATAATCTTTATAGTACAACCCATAAATTCATGTGACATTCATCTGCAAAAGCCCAGATGCATATCTGACTGTTCATCCACATGAACCCATATGAAGATCATGATGAACACAACAACATTCTGAAGTATTTTATTTTGTCCAGAATTTCAAGTGAAAGTTGGTGGGTCCCAGGACACGTGGCACAAGACTATTGGTCGCTCTCCAACGGCTACAAAGGCTCAAGAAACTCTATAATAAAGATCAAGGCCTCAACATAACACACACCTTTGCAAAGCATACAAGAAAACAACTCAAGAGTGTTTGAAACTTTAGCAAAAACATTGATCTTACAAAGATTCCAAGAAGTCTTTACTAGTGTGCATCAATATTTCTCTTATCTTTTTAAAGATAAATCTCTCCCGCCATTCTTCTCTTGTCTGATTGAAATCATTCAAACTGCATACAAATTGTAAACAAAGTCTCATCTAACTTTAGGGGTACTAAAGTGTTAGTTTGAGCAAAAAGGTGTAAAGTCTAAGTGGGTAACTTAGCAAGAAAGGTGTAAGCCTTCTGAGGCTTAGAGAATACAGTTGTTGTAATTGTTCAGGTGAACAAGGTTGTAAGGTGCAGGATTTGAGAAGTTATCTCAAGCATCATAGTGGAAAATCTCACAAGATTGTGGGGAGTGGTCTAACCCACGTTGGGTGAACCACTATAAATTTATGTGTGTTCTTCTTCTTTTCTCTTTACTCTTTACTTACAGTAAACACATCACACATAAACACATTTAATTATTTAAACTGTTTTTTACACTAACACTTCAGAACGTTCTGAAGTCTGTCTGTTAACTTAACCATTCCAAGTTCACAACTTGAGAATAACTTTTAAGTGGCAGGATTAATTTTTAAAGGGCCATAATTCAAACCCCCTTCCTTGTGACTATTTTATCAACTTCAAACGTTACGTGTCATGCCACTTGTAAATTTTTTGATTTTTATTTATTTTTAAAATTGTTAATTCCACGCGTATAATTAAAGAAATTAAAAAAAATAAAAATAATGAAGAGCACGTGACTGAAACACACACCACCACCTCTCCCAAACAAATTTGAATCCACACCACCCCCTCTTCCCCTCGCCGCCATCTTGCTACCAGTTTCCACCTCCCTCCCCAACAAAACAGATGAATCTGACCCGCAGAGATGACCTTCGTCTTCTTTTCATTAATCCCTCCACATGAATTTGAGGCGAGATTCTTATTCACATGCTCCAAACTTTCTTCGATTGATTTTCAACATTCATCAATTCATTTTCAACATTCATGGGTTCCACTTTTCTTTGAAACGAAACCCAGAAACCCCTTCACAACATTCTTTATTCATTGATTCCACTCTTGCTTAAAACGAAATCAAAAAATGGAAGGTTCAATTTCAAAACCGAAAACCCCAAAATAGCAAACACTATTCCAGTATCATTCTAGATCTGAGATTTGTTGCAATTTAATGGTTAACAATATTAAAGGGATTGGATTATGTTCATGAATTAACACCTCCGTTTTACAATTCAGTTAAGGTGTATGGTATTAGTGAAGGTTTAGGGTGAACAATATGAAAGAGATTTCAACCAGTTTTTGGGATTATGAATTTCTGGATTTTTAGGCTACATGTGACTTTGAATTTGAAATTGAAGTGATGAATTTTAGATGAGATGGGAAAAAATTAAAGAAGAAGAAAAATCATCTCACACCTCACGTGGCCCCCCTCTTTAATCCTTTCATTTTTTAATTTTTTAAATTCCATAAATACATGTGGCTTTTCCTTTCTTTTTTTTAATTAAAAAATATCTAGATGACAATTTTTTAAGTGATGTGGCATGACACCTATGGTTAACCAGGTCAAAATTGAGGTTTTGCAAAAATGGTTAAACATGAGGGGTCATTTTTACCATTTTTTTTAAAAGGGGATCAAAATCGCTACTTTTGTAAACTTAGGGATAAAAAGTGGGCTTAAGCCTATTTATTTTTATGTTATTATTATGGCCAACTATTTCTTACACGGAACCATGCTTCTATTTTTTTTTACTCACGATCCATACTTACTATTAACTTTCAATTATTTTCTGTTATATTCCAACCAAAAACATAAATATTTTCTACTGTGTAGTATATTGAATTTTCAGTTTATTATATAATTTGACAAAAAATAAGTACTGGTATAATATGGATTTTTTTTTTTAATGGAGTATAATATGGATTGTTTCCGTCAAAAATAAAGTATAATATCTAAATGTTATAATAGTTCTTCAAAAATTAAATAATAATTTGTACACAATTGAATTCCTCTAAAAAATCTGCACCCAGTTTTAAATACAATCAAAACCCTTTTTGGTAATTACACGTTCAAAAACAATTTTGATTTAAACTATCCAAACAACATAAATTGATAAGAATCAATTTTATATGAATGTATCCAAACATAAATCAATTTACATTCAATTCACTTTTAATCAAAATAAATTCTCTTCAAAATCAATTAACTCTATTGAACGTTAATTACACTTGTGATTTGCCACTTAAGTGCTTTTTTAGACACCTCATAAAAAAATACGACACATCAACGATTTTGGGAGCTAAAATAGAGGTAATGACCAAAAGTGCAAAAAACACGATAATATAGGGACTGCTTTGTTCGATTTGAAAAAGGCAAGACCAATTTCGTGAGTTGGTCTAAATACGTGGAGCGAAAGTGCAATTAAACCTAATTCTTTTGATACGTGCCAGATACTAACTATAAATATCTTTAACTTTTCTAACTGAAATTTGAACATTTTATTTTTCATAAAATTATTCAAAACTTCATTTATCATAACCATTTCTAAAAATCACATGTATAATTGGTTGAAATTTGTTGATGATATAATTTTTTTTTAAAGAATTGAATAATGTAAAACTTTTTACAATAATGGTATGTTTTTCACAAAGACAATATATCAAAATTAAATTCTTATAAATTATTTTATGAATTTAATTTGTATACATTGTAATCTTTTCAAATATTTATGTGGTAAAATGTGATTAAATATATATGTATAACTATTTTAAATTAAACGAACAACATATTCAATTAAACTCTTTTTCCTAGTATGAGTTTTTTATTTGAAACAAAAGGTAAAAGGGCATGTACTTTTATGACCCAAAAGAAAAAGACCATGCAATTTATAGTTTCAATATTGCTCCATACAATATAGCTCAATCTGTTTATGAAATCTAAAACTCTACTAGGAGCTACACTAGGATATTCCTGTGATATCTATCTTTATATATACATGTCATACCCCAATTTTTGACTCGAGATGTCACTGACACGTGTCGTTGGACCCTACATTCATACGCAGTTTAACCTGATCAATCTCTGCATTTCAGTGAAAATTTCGGCAGATAGGTATTTTAAAATACCTCATTATAGTTCCGAGTCGGGCCCTCTTCTCTCTGTGTTTTTGTTTTTATCGTGTTTTTAATTTCCATCTTTTATTTTTTTTAATTAACGATAATTTTGTATATAAAAGTCTTTATTTTTCTTTTTTTAATTAAACTTTCAATACTTTTTTTATTATTATTATTTAGTCTTCATCTTTTTAAATTTCTATTTTGTCCATACCAAACAGTCCAAGTACAGATTTTTTTTTGTCCCAATCCAAATCAGAGAACACAGGCTGTCACGTGCCTCCAACCTTCTCAGCCT
>Ga0228711_1007602_pt1 | contig 15620 bp, 12 predicted proteins | sample MedpolnodulmetaG_2_FD_177996 | JGI IMG/M metagenome (GOLD analysis project Ga0228711, IMG submission 177996) | Root nodule microbial communities from Medicago polymorpha collected in Santa Monica, California, United States - brown nodules | ecosystem: Host-associated > Plants > Roots > Nodule...
TGAGCTGCGGATCTTGCTTGGCCGCGAGGATGTCAAGGCAGCGTTGCGTGAGTTCGATAGGATCAGTGGGATCCTGATCGTCCACCGCCCCTTTCACGTCGACGATCATCACATATCCATGCCCATCGTCGGTGACATATCCGGCGAGCAGATCAAGGGCCGCGGAAAACGTCAGGAACTTTGCCACGCGCCCTTGGGGATCCTTGAACACGCGCCCATGACGGTCGCGTAGATTGGCTTGCTGTACTTGCGAATAGTTCTGCTTGTACAACAAGCCGCTTCCAGTGGATTCCCGCTCAATCCTGTAATCGTGTGATAGAATGACTTCTTTGTCGGCGGTAAAGCGAACATCGACCTCGACGGTCTCGATCTGTGAATTCCAGGCATCTTGCAGGGCGTAGGCTGAATTCTCGGGATAGACCTCCCAAGATCCGCGATGCGCGGATAGTAGAACCAAGTCCTGGTCAGGTTTTGGCAATCTAAACATGTTTCTGGTGATGGCGCCGACGAGATATGGTGAAGGCTTTACCGGAAGTACCGCCTCTGCGTTAGCATAGGATGAACAAGACAGGACGAAAATGGAAGTAAAAATAAGTGACGCACGCAGGTGCAATTCCCAGGAGGCGAATCCCAGAAGATAGCCGAACCGCGAAGAACAATAACTGTGAACTGATGGCAACAAGCTTTTTCTACGCATAATTAGACCTGTCTGGGTGACGGATTGAACTAAGACGAGACGACTCGAAACCGGTCGGCGACAATAGGACCGTTCGTCAGCACCTGAACTGTTGCCGGTTCCCGATTCGCCCTGAACGTACAGGTGTTTCATGGGTCAGACCAGCCACGAAAAGCGAGCGAGCTGAGTTCCCTGCCTCATTGTTTTCATGCGCGCTTCTCCCGTATTGTGGGTGAAAGGGTGCACAGCCGAACCATCCGCCTTGTGAAAGCTCTGTCGGAATAGGACCGGTCATCACGAGTTTAGGCCCTCAGGCAGGAGCGAAGGTCGTTGCAGGATCATGCAACAGGGTGCGAGTCGGCATGATCGCAGCGCGATCGCCCCGTCACTCAGTACACGTCCCAAATCGTGCGCAATCGTCTTTTCCGCCGCCTGGTTCTCAAAGCTTACGACAAGCGACGCGATCACCGGATTGAAGCTGATAAACGGCGGCGGTCGTGCCGAAGTCGATGCCGCGCATACTCGCCCAGTGGAAGCAAACGGCCCTGATGTGCTGAGCAATGGCATCGCGCTTTCCGGGACCGCCACTGGATGTTCGATCGGGGTCTAATCAGCCTTTCCGAGTAAGCATCCGGCGAAGACCGCAGCCTGAAGGACTTCAGATTTCTCGGCGTGACTTGCGGGCCCAGTTTGCCGCCAGATCATCGACGGCTTTGTTGCCCGGCGAAGTTGGTCTTGTCCGGATCGTAATCCTCGCCGCCCCACCATTCGACGAACTCGGCATGGCGCTCGTGGGTCGGATCGGCGAGAGCCTCGCGGAACTCCTGATAGCCCCACGGTCCGCCGATGTCCTCGGGAGGGCAGCGGCCGGTTGCTTCGAGGAGCATGGGCTCCGCAAGGCCGATGAAGGGAAAGGTGCGCTCGATCTTGATGCTGTGCGTCCAGCCGTCGCCGAAGTCGTAAAGGTACTTGAACGATTTCGCGCCGATATCTTCGATTGCCGCCAGCAGCGAGATCTTGCGCGCATCGAGCGGGCCATCTCCCCAGTCCTGATCAGCCAGACCATAGCCGACGTCGCGGATACGGAACTCGTAAAGGTGGCTGTTGGTCCAGCCCATCGCCGCCTGCAGCACCTCGTGAAGACGATGGAGCTTGATGCGGAACGGCACAACGACGCGCCGCATCACCGTCGGTTCAACGTGGTCAAGGGTGACCTTCAGTCGGACCAGGGAGGCCGGCATCTTTAGGCCGCCAGCCTGTGCGTCGCCGGCGTCGCGCTCTTCCAATTCCAGGGCAAGAGCTCATCGATCCGATGCGCGGGATAACCGGCGATGCGGTGAAGTACGTCGGCGAGCCAGGCTTGCGGATCGACGCCGTTCATCTTGGCCGAGACAATCAAGCTGTACATGGCCGCGGCGCGCTGGCCACCGCGGTCCGAACCGGCGAATAGCCAGGATTTCCTGCCCAGCGCTATGCCGCGCAGGGCGCGTTCGGCGGCATTGTTCGAGAGGCAAACACGCCCATCGTCGAGGAAGAAGGTGAAGGCAGGCCAGCGGTTCAGCAGGTAATCGAAGGCCTTGGCGAGATCATCGTTGCGAGACAGCTTGGCACGCTGAGCCTTCATCCACGCTTCCAGGTCTATCCTTGGCGACAGGTGCATCCGTAGCTATCGTTGTTGCAACATACCTCCAAGCAATCTCGGCGCAATGGCCTATAGTTGTCCTTGACGTCCCTCGACACATTGGGTTCGCGACAGTGCGCACGGTCAGCTTGCGCCCTGGTACGAAGGCACCGCGCATTTGCCGCTCCGTATTGGCCTCAAAGGCCAGGTCCCCCGACCGAATGCTTCCTAAGCGGTGCAAGATGAGCTCCTGCAGTCTCCACTGTTTGCCCTGTAACCTCCTCTTGACAACGCGGCAATTGTGTTGCATCAAATTACATAGTCGCGCTCTGGATTAATCGTTGCGTCCCGCAAGAGACTTGGCCGAGGCCCAGAGATCATCATTCTGACGTCGCCAGCGCGTTCGTTTATGCGGCTATCCGCTAACACCGTACGATCTGACAAACAGGAGCTAAGCGAGTGCCAGAAGTCTCAACGCCTTATCGCACCCGCCTCGGCCACGAATCCAACAGGCTGAACCCAAGGCCCATCGACGGGGAGCTCTTCGTGGTGGGACGTGGTCAGGATATCCTAAGATCGGCCCTGGCGCGCTGCAGGGGCTGACCGAAACGCTTGTCGCCGCCGGCGCCCCATAAGATTGGAGAAACCGCTGGAGAGTGAGTACCAAGAAAATCGAAAAAGAGGAGGAACAAGCATGACAATTACTCGACGCGACTTGATCAAGGCAGGTATGGCCGCTGGGACTGCGATATCAATGCCATCGATCCTTCGGGCGCAAACATTACCAGATGACGCTCGGACGGTTCGGATGGTAATGACAGATCTTAAAATCGTCGATCCAACCTTGTCCATTGCTGACGTTACGTACATGCATGGGCTCGCGGTCTACGATACGTTGTTTGCATTCGACTCTAAGCTTGTGCCGCAGCCACAAATGGTCGGAAAGTGGGGCCTTTCTGAGGACAAAAAAACCTATACGTTTCAACTCCGGGATGGCCTGCAATTCCATGACGGTAGTTCCGTTTCTGCAGCAGACTGCGTAGCATCAATCCGTCGCTGGTGGCAGGCAGATGCTGGTGGAAAGCTGATCATGGAACGGTCCAGCGATATCACGAAGAAGGACGAAAAAACCTTCACAATTGCTCTTAAGGAACCGTTGGGAATTCTGATCGACTTGATGGCGGGAGGGACAAACTTCCTGCCTATCATGCGCGAAAAGGATGCAGATCGTCCCGCTACCGAGCAGGTGACCTCGAATATTGGATCCGGGCCCTTTAGATGGAATGAGGGCCTTGTTCGGCCCGGCGCGAGCTTCACTTACGACCGCAATGAAAAGTATCTACCTCGCCAGGAGCCTGCCGATGGCCTCGCGGGAGGTAAGGTCGTCAAGGTGGACCGAGTCGAATGGCAGGTGATCACCGATCAGCAAACTGCTTTGGCCGCGTTGCAGGCGGGGGAGACTGATTTCATTTTAGAGCCCGCGGCAGATTTTTATCCGGCGATCGAAAATGACCCAAATCTTGAACTCCAGGCACTAAATACGTCTGGCAGTGACCTTTATCTGCGCATGAATTTTCTGCAGCCGCCGTTCAATAATGTCAAAGCGCGGCAAGCGATGCTTTACCTGATCGACCAGGAAGCATTCTTACGGGTTATGGCTCCCGATCCTAGATTTGCACACCCAGTCACCTCGATATTCGGAAACAGTACCCCGTATTCAAACGACGAAAATACTGGGTGGTACAAAAAGGGTGGAGATCCGGAGCGGGCGAAACAGCTGTTGCAGGAAGCCGGATATGCCGGCGAGAAAATTTTTATTTTCCAGATTACGGACTGGGCGGCGGCCAGCAATGCCGCGTTACTTTTGGCCGACACGCTGCGCAAGATCGGAGTCAATGTCGAGCTTGGTGCGATGTCCTTCGGTGAGTTTACAACACGGCGGGCGAACAAGGGGCCCGTCGAGGATGGGGGATGGAGCATATTTATTTCGGATTGGTCCGATTACAACCTCCGCGATCCGATCGGAACTTCCTTCTTGTTTGCAAATGGCGACAAAGCTTGGTGGGGCTGGCCAAAAAGCGATGAATACGAAGCTCTCCGGGCAAAATGGGTAGGTGCCGAAACGCTCCAGGAGCGTCAGGCATTGGCCCGCAAGATGCAAGGAGTTTGGTGGGACTTCGTTGGTGCCGTAATGCTGGGGCAGATTGTCCAGCCAACAGCGCACCGCAAGGCGCTCAAGGGTCTCATCGAGGTGCCTCACTCGCGTTTCCCGATGTGGAACATGCAGAAGGCTTCGAGCTAATGGCCTTCTACATCATGCGCAGATTGGTCTCGGTCATCGCCGTCATGGCGGTGGTCGGGATCTTCATCTTCCTCCTTCTCCGACTGGCGCCTGGCGATCCAGCGGCCATTATGGCCGGTAGGGATGCCACGGCGGAGATGATCGCGGACATCCGCGAGCGGCTTGGACTCAATGAACCGTTGCCGGTTCAGTTCGTACATTGGTCGCTGGGCATTCTAGGTGGCGACTTCGGGACATCGATTTTCACTGGGCGACCCGTTCTCGAACTCATGTCGCAGCGGCTTGAGCCGACTCTTTCCCTGTCGATTCTGACGATGATTTTTTCGGTGACGGTTGGGGTCGCTTTCGGAATCCTTGCCGCGTGGCGAACTGGCGGGCTTATCGACAGGCTCCTCACGGCCTTTTCGGCACTTGGTTATTCCGTCCCGGTCTTTGTTATCGGCTATTTCCTGATCTATTTTTTTGCCATGCGAACTCAATGGTTGCCGGTCCAGGGATATAAGCCGATCGAAAGTGGCCTTGGGCCCTGGTTTGTGCACCTGATCCTGCCCACCGTGGCCTTGGGCCTCGGCTTCATTGCCTTCATCGCCCGGGTCACACGGGCGAGCATGCTTGAGGTTCTTTCGGAAGACTACATGCGGACGGCCGCCGCCAAGGGAGCGTCGTCCTATGCCATGCTTGTCCACCACGCTTTGAAGAATGCCAGCGTGCCCATCCTGACTGTGATCGGCATTAGCTTTGCCTATATGATCGGCGGGGTTGTGCTTACGGAAACGGTGTTCAACATACCCGGCATCGGTCGGCTGGTCGTCGATGCGATCAACAACCGCGACTATCCCATCATTCAGAGCGTGCTCATCCTGACGTCGGGTCTGTACGTGCTTATCAATCTCACAGTTGATCTCGCCTATACGCTGATCGACCCGCGCATCCGGTATTGACATGACGCTTCTCTCCACCGTTAAAACCGCGGCTCCAGCCCCAGTGAGGCTTTCGAGCTTTGCCCGTCTCGCAAGACGACATCCGCTGGTCCTGATAGGCGGTGGCCTCTTGGCGCTCCTGATCGTTCTGGCGCTCGCTGCCCCGCTTTACGCTGGCGATCCGGGAAACATGGATCCATTCAAACGCCTCCAACCACCTTCCGTCGAAATGTGGTTCGGAAGCGATAATCTAGGCCGTGATGTCTTTGCCCGAACGATTTTCGGCGCGCGGATATCGCTCTCGGTCGGGTTGCTATCAGCGGCCTTCGCGGCTGTTGCCGGGCTCTTAATCGGCATCCTCGCCGGGTATAACCGCACGTTCGACAATATCGTCATGCGGGTCATGGACGGCCTGATGTCGATCCCGACGATTCTGCTGGCCATTGCCCTTATTTCTCTGACGGGCCCCGGCATCGGCATCCTAATCGTCGCCATCGCCATTCCCGAGACGCCGGCGGTCGCGCGCCTGGTTCGCTCGGTGGTCCTCAGCGTTCGGGAGCGTCCTTATGTGGAAGCCGCGCTTTGCGGCGGCGCACGGCTGCCTAAGGTGCTGTGGCGGCATATCCTGCCGAGTACCATTCCAGCGCTGATGGTGCAAAGCGCCACTGTATGTGCGAGTGCGATTCTGACCGAAGCCGGGCTGAGTTTCCTGGGCGTGGGTGTGCCTCCCGAGATTCCGAGCTGGGGCAACATGATCGCCAATTCGCGCTTGTATCTGGCCATCGCCCCCCTGACGATCTTCGCCCCCGGCATCTGTCTTGCCGTCACGGTGCTCGCTGTCAACCTGCTCGGGGATGGTCTGCGTGATATGTTCGATCCCCGCGCGAAGCGGAGGCGCTGACATGCAAATGCATAGTACCGTTGGTGAAGACATACTTCTCGATGTTCGAAACCTTGAAACGCATTTTTACGGTGAAGAAAGTGTGACTCATGCCCTCGGCGGCATCAGCTTCCACGTGATGAAGGGCGAGACGCTTGGCGTCGTCGGCGAATCCGGATGCGGGAAGAGCGTCACTGCCCTCTCGATCCTTCGCCTGCTTCCGAAGCTGACCGCCAGGACGGTCGGAGGCGAGGTCCGCTTTCACGGACGAGATCTGCTTGAACTGTCCGATCGGGAGATGCGACGTATTCGCGGCGACAAGATCGCCATGATCTTCCAGGATCCGATGACCAGCCTCAACCCGGTCTACACGGTTGGTCACCAGATCGCCGAGGCGGTACAGATCCACACGAAAGTTTCGCGTTCCGTTGCAATGTCAAAGGCCGAGGAGATGCTCCGTCTCGTCCGCATCGCGGACCCCGAGCGTCGCGTTGGCAACTATCCCCATGAAATGTCAGGTGGCATGCGCCAGCGCGCCATGATCGCCATGGCTCTTGCCTGTTCGCCGGAACTGTTGATCGCCGACGAGCCAACCACTGCCCTCGACGTCACCATTCAGGCGCAGATCCTGCGGCTGATCGTCGATCTTAAAGAGCGAACGGGAACGGCAGTGATGTTCATTACGCATGATCTAGGCGTCGTCGCCGAGACATGCCAACGCGTTATTGTGATGTATGCTGGCCGGATCGTCGAGCAAGCGAGCGTAACCGATTTGTTCGCACGCCCGGCTCATCCCTACACCCAGGGTCTCATGCGCTCCGTGCCCGACCGGCGGCAGCGTCGGCAGCGCCGTCTGCCAGAAATCCCAGGGATTGTGCCAAGCCTGCGCGAGCCCATTGTCGGGTGCAGCTTCACGCCTCGGTGCCCATTTGCGATCGACATTTGCCGCCAGAAGACACCCCCGCTGCGTGACTTCGTCTCCGGTCATGCAGCGGCGTGCTGGCGTTCTGAGGAGGTAATCGGCGTATGAGTGGTCCGTTGCTGAAAGTCGAGAATCTAACCAAGCATTATCCGCTCGGTGCGGGGTTCTTGAAGAAGCCTTTTTCTGTGGTGAGAGCGGTCGAGGATGTATCATTTTCCGTCGACGCAGGCGAGACGCTCTGCGTCGTCGGCGAATCCGGCTGCGGCAAGTCCACGGTTGCACGGCTATTGATGCGACTCACCGATCCGACAGGCGGACGCGTGCTGCTCGAAGGAACCGATATTGCGGGCCTCGGAAAGCACGAACTTCGTGCTTGGCGTCGGCGAATGCAGATGGTGTTTCAGGACCCTTACTCATCGCTGAACCCGCGCCTCACCGCTGGACAGATTATCACCGAACCCGTCCAGAATTTCGAACATCTGAGCCGCAAGCAGCGCAACGCGCTTGCTGCTGACCTTCTCCAAAAGGTTGGCATGGCGCCCGAGATGATGCACCGGCTTCCGTCCGAACTGTCGGGCGGCCAGCGGCAACGGCTCGGCATTGCGCGTGCGCTGTCGCTCAAGCCCTCGCTCATCATCGCCGACGAGGCGGTGTCAGCTCTGGATGTCTCCGTGCAGGCCCAGATCTTAAATCTGCTTCTGGATCTCCAGCAGCAGATGGGTATCGCCTTCGTCTTCATCTCACATGACCTCGGCGTCGTGGAGCATATCGCGCATCGCGTCGCGGTCATGTATCTCGGCCGGATCGTCGAGCTCTCACCCTGCGAAGCGCTGTTCGCCGGGCCGGTCCACCCCTACACCGAGGCGCTGATCGCAGCGGCACCTGTGCCGGATCCGACGCGGGTTCGGCTGGAGGCGCCCGTCGAGGGTGAGGTGCCAAGCCCGATCAACCCGCCAAGTGGTTGCACGTTCCATCCTCGTTGCCCCCTTGCGGTGGACCGGTGCAGCATTGAGGTCCCGCGTTTGGTGCCGATGGCAGATGGGCGGGTCGTCGCCTGTCATGTGCGCGCGCCGGTGCCGGACAGCCCGGTCTCCCCAGCATGCCATGGAAAAACTATGGGAACGCTGGTAGTACCGCTTTGTCGATGATGCAAACACGGGAGGGAATATGAACACCCAGCATTCGGCTCACAGTCCCGCCGCGTCATCTCCGACGACTGCCTTGGCGCGGTTCGTGTCCGAAGCCAGCTTTGACGTCTTGCCGGACACGGTCGTAGACACGACAAAATTGCTCATTTTGGACAATGTCGGGTGCGCAATTGCGGGATTGCGAGCTGACACCGGCAATGCAGTGAAACGACATTTCGAAAAAATTGGAGGCATCCCTACCGCAAGCGTGTTCGGATGTGAGCATCGACTTCCCGCTACATCTGCCGCTCACATCCATGGTTTCGCAGCGACGATCCTCAGTTTCGATGACACCTACGTGCGGTTGGGGCACCCCGGGTCGGCCACGATTCCAGTCGCCATCGCGCTAGCGGAACAGCGAAATAGCTCGGGAAAAGACCTTATCGCCGCAATTGTGGCGGGATATGAGGTATGCCTCCGTGTTGGAGAAGCCATCCGGCCTACCCCGGAACGCGAGGCGCAATGTTCTGGCTTAGCCACCTGGCAGATCTTCGGGGGCGCCTCTTCGGCTGCTAAGCTCTATGGTTTCGATGCGATCAAAACCGCTGAAACGTTCGGCATTACAAGCCAGCATGCTCCGGTTCCTTTCGGGGCGAAATTCTACGGTCGCCCTATGCCCAGTCTGAAGAATAACTATGGGTGGGCAAACGCCGGTGCTTTGATGGCTGCTGCTTTCGTTGATGCCGGCCTATCAGGAACTCGCAGGGTATTTGATGGGGATGACGGTTTTTGGCGGATGGCGGGCTCCGATCGCTGTGACTTTAGTGCGATGACCGAGGGATTATTGCAGGAGTTCCGAATACTTGATGTAGGATTTAAGCGATACGGCTGTTGCCGTTGGATGCATACCGCGCTCGATGTCGTGAGAGAGCTTATTTCCCAATATAAACTTGAGGCGGAAAACGTTGCCACGATTGAAGTGACAGGGTTTAAGGAGATAGCGCGTGATTTCTGCGGGGATTGGCCCTCATCAATCCTGGAAGCACAATTTCATCTGCCCTATCTAGTGTCGCTTGAGTTCTTCGGCCTTTCATCAGCGCGAGGCCTGCAGGACAGAGATCTTGTCGATGCGAGGTTGAATGCATTTGCTAAGAAAGTTACCGCCAAGCACTCGATCGAAGCCGATCAGGGATTCCGCCAACTCTCCCAACTGCCCGTACGACTTGTAATCAGATTGCACGATGGGACGGAGCTGACAGCAAGCGCCTCGGTGCCAGCTGGCTCTCCAGGTGGTCCAAATTATTCGCGCGACGATACCATCAATAAGTTCTTCGAGTTGGCGCGCCCGACTCTCGACCACCGTACAGAGGAACTCTGCGAAGCAATCCTCGATCTGGATCGCCTTGATGCAGCTTCTGTCTTTGCCAAGAGCCGTCGGTCGAACAATTGAGATCACCACAGTCAAACTGTTGCAGTGGTACTCAAGCGCATCAAGAGGAGGAGCAAATACATGACGATCTCTCGACGGACCTTGCTTAAGCGAGGTATTGTAGCCGGCACGATGTTATCTGTCCCCTCGGTTTTGCGGGCAAATACCGCAGCCAACGATTTGCGGACGGTGCACTGGATACCGGACGATAACCTCCAAGTTTTCGATCCGCTCCTCACCACCACTAGTATAACTACTCAGCACGCTCTGGCGATTTACGATACGCTGTTCGCGCCCGACTCGCAGCTTATGCCTAAGCCACAAATGGTAGAGAAGTGGGCCGTGTCGGAGGACAAGAAGACCTATACATTCAAGCTTCGAGATGGCCTAAATTTCCACGACGGTAGCCCTGTCACTGCGGCCGATTGCATTGCCTCGATCCGGCGCTGGGGCGGGGCGGATTCCGGCGGGAAACTGCTTCTGGAACGCACCAGAGACGTTTCAAAAAGGGACCATAATACTTTCGAGATCGTACTTAAGGAACCATTCGGGCTTCTGATTGATACGCTCGCTTCGGCGGGGCTTTACTTAGCTATCATGCGGGAGAAAGATGCAAATCGTCCCGCAACCGAGCTGGCTACCGCGAACATCGGATCGGGACCGTTCATATTTAATGAGGCGCTCGCCAAGCCGGGCGCAAGCTTTACCTACGACCGCAACGAAAGATATGTGCCACGCAATGAGGCACCGGACGGGTATGCCGGCGGGAAGGTTGTCCAGGTCGACCGTGTCATCTGGGATAATATTGCCGATCAGCAGACAGCCCTTGCGGCCTTGCAAGCGGGTGAGGCCGACTTCCTTCAGACTCCGGCAGCAGATCTCTACGCTGTGATCCAGACCGACCCCAACCTTGAATTGCAGCTTATGAACAAGTCGGGTAGAAACATGTTCATGCGTATGAATTGTCTGCAGAAGCCTTTCAGCCATGTCAAGGCGCGCCAGGCGATGCTTCACTTGATCGATCAGGAGGCGATGATGCGAGCCTCCGGTTTTGATCCAAGATACGTGAAAACCGTGACGTCGATCTTTGGTAACACTACCCCCTATTCTAACGACGAGAACACGGGATGGTTCAGGAAGGGTGGGGACCCAGAAAAAGCCCGGCAACTCTTCAAAGAGGCGGGATACGCCGGTGAAAAGGTCGTCATACTCCAGCCGACGAGTTGGCCGGAGGCCAGCAACGCCTCGCAACTATTGGCGGCCACGCTGGGAAAGATTGGAGTCAATGCCGAGCTAGCCCCGAGCGAATGGGGCGCGGTTGTCGCGCGCCGCGCGAACAAGGGTTCTGTTGAAGACGGCGGCTGGAGTATTTTTCTATCGGATTGGACCGACGCCAAGTTGGGCAATCCGCTTGGCGTACCCTTCTTTCTCGCCAATGGCGACAAGGCCTGGTTCGGCTGGCCCAAGAACGAAGAATACGAGAATCTCCGGGGTAAATGGTCAGATGTCGATACCCTCGCGGGGGGGCAGGCACTTGCCCGAAAGATGCAAGGGATTTGGTGGGACTTCGTTGGCGCTGTTATGTTGGGTCATTATTTTGCACCCTCGGCCCACAGAACAACTTTGACCGGCCTCATCCCTGTGTTGTCGAGTGCGCTGCCTATGTGGAATATGCGCAAGACTTCAGCCTAATGTTTCCTACGTCCTGTGTAGGATGATCTCGACCGTCGCCGTTATGAAGGTATTCATTTTTTTTGACGTAACGACCACGTGACGAGTGGGCTATTCTCACGCGCTTGCAAAGCGTATGCCCGAAAGGTGTTACCGCCTGCATGTAAGAACGGCTGCTTGAGCAAGCGTGGCAACCTAACCGGTTGGGCAGTGCTATCTCGCAATCGCTGAGGCGAAGAGGTCGGACTGCGCCAAATCGTATTCCGTCCCGGCCGCGTGGCTATGGCTGGGTCTATTTTTGTTGCATCAAACTACAAAATGTGGTTTAGTGTCCAAACGGAGATTACGAAATTGTCACACGGCGCAATGTGGAGCGACACGTGCCTCCCGATGTACACGACATTTGGTCAGAGAGAATTCAATGCCATGGAACCGAATGACGCTCTGAAATGAAAGAACCGGCGGCAAAACGTCCAATGTCTAACGATTTATCACAGTCAGGAGGTCAGTATGAAAATATTGTTCGGTATGCTCGTTCACGAAAGCAACTCGTTTGCGTCGGGGGCCGGGGACTTCAAAGGTATTTCGGTGGGCGAAGAGCTTTTTTCTATATACCGGAACAAGGTCGGTTATCTGGCCGGCATGATAAAAGCAGCCGAGGAAGATGGCGTAGAACTAATTCCTTCCGTTGCAGCAGGAAATACGGGACCCAAGCTCACTAAGGAGGCCGTCGAGTATACCGTAGGGGAGCTTGTTACTATCGCAGAGAAACGAAAGGGTGAATACAACGGAATATGTTTAGCGCTTCACGGTGCCGGCGTTGCTGAGAACGCGGACGATCTGGAAGCTTACATCGTGAAAAAAGTGCGGGAGGTAGTTGGTCCGGACATTCCCATCACCGTTTCCCTTGATCTTCATGGGAACATATCGCCAGAACTGGCCAAATTGTCGAATGGCCTTTTCGGGTGTAAACAGTATCCCCATGTTGATGAAGCGGATGCTGGCCACTTGGCGATGAAGACCCTTATTCGCATCTTGCGCGGCGAAGCGACCCCGCAAACAGCAGTTGTTCAACTTCCTTGGCTGGTCGATGCCCGAATGGGCAACACCTTCGTTGAACCCATGAAATCCGTGACAGACTACGTAGCCGACTATGCTGCTAAACACGGCTTGATAGATGCGGCATTTTTTCATGGTTACGGTTATTCCGATGTGCCTTTCGTTGGCGCTTCCGTCGTAGTTGTAGCTGAAAAAGGGGCAGAGAAGGCCGCCGCTGACATCGCCAGGCACATTTGGGAAAAGCGGGAACAGCTTAGAGGGACAGCGGCCCCGATGCCGGATGTGGCTGTGGATCATGCTCTCGCCGCATTGGAAAAACCGGGAACAGGCTATGTTGTCATTGTAGAAATTTCGGATAATCCGGGTGCGGGTGCGCCGGGCACCGGAACCCATCTCCTGCGCGAGGTTCTAAGACGAGACCCTAAGAAGGCGATCTTCGGCTTCATTTGCGACCCGGAAATTGCGCTTCTTGCTCACAAAGTTGGTGTCGGGGGAGTTGCGTCTGGGTTGCTAGGCGGCAAAACCGACGAAATTCACGGTGCTCCTATTGAGTTGCACAACGCGAAAGTATGCGCACTATCAGACGGAAATGCGACCTACGTGTCTCCCATGATGGAAGGACTGCCGGTGTGTTACGGCAAAACAGCTCGCTTGCGCGTTGGCAACGTGGATATCATCGTTACGGAGCAGCCTGACGCGGCCTATGATGATCGTCCTTTCTTGATAACTGGGGCGGACATTAACCAATATGAGATAGTTTGTATCAAAGGAACCAATCATTTTAGAGCATTCTTCGATCCCAGGGCTAAGGCAGTTGTAGCTACTGATCCTCCAGGAGTATCGAGTAAAAATTTTGGTTCCTTCAATTACCACAAGATCCGTCGGCCGATATACCCTATTGATTTCGACACTACATTCTCGGTTTAGACTCAGCGCTCTCATCCCCGTGGCTTGCTGCGGGTTTCTGCGCGTCTAATTCCTCGCTTAGTGAGATACTAACACACGGTGGCACAGCGTGCATGGGCACGACACAATGAACGTAGTATGCCGCTAGTCTAGCGTTCTAGTCTAGCTGCTGGGTCGGAGCCAGTGTTCAGCGCCAATAGCTGTCGGCTCCACTCCCAGAGAGCAATTCGGGGAGGCGGGAGAGAATGTCGGCATGTTAGCATTGCAAACTGGATCTAAAATGAAGACCAGGTGAGCCGCGACCGCCACCATACCGATCTTGCGGCAATTCGATGCTTTGAAAACTGGTACTTGACGTGTGCTGCTCCATATGAGAGCGCACTCGAACACTGTTCTTAAACGTTCAAAAACTTCTCGCATCCCGGGCGGCAACACACAAGGCCTTATCTGAATGATGATCGACGCTCGGGCAAAGTTCCCGAACAGCCACATCGTAGCACCGCCAAAGAGCGGCGATTTTGGTGCCAAAGCGTGCGGCCAAGTTGCCGATGGTTTTGTAGCTGATCGACACGCCGCATTAAACCGACAGGTCCAGCGATTGGCAACGTCAGCAACGCCTGTCACGTCAGCCTGAATATTGATCTATCGCTTTTGGGCTCGCAGGTTTCGCCCCGCCGCACTCCTCATTTGCGAAATTTTGTTTTTGGCATTGGCCCGCCAGCATTTTCCTATACACTGAGCGTATGTAATGTGGTGCAACAAATAGCTGAGATCGCGATGGAAGATGTTACTGAGACGCAAACTGGAGAGGGCGCCGTTTCGGCGGCTCTCGAGGACCGGCCGGCAGCCGGAACACTAGGCGTGGATCTGGCGCCACTTAAGAAGCATGCTCGACTGGGCGATCTCGCATATGACGCCATGAAAGAGCGCCTAGTACGCGGCGCCTTCGAGCCAGGGCGTAAACTGACAGTGCGCGCCGTCGCAGATGCACTCGGCGTGAGCTCGACTCCAGCGCGCGACGCCCTGAACCGTCTGGCCGCCGAAGGTGCGCTCATCTACTCGGGGCCGAAGACAGTCATCGTGCCCTATTTGACAATGCCCGCACTTGAGGAAATTACGACCATGCGGCTCGCGCTTGAGGGAGTAGCCGCAGAGCGGGGCGCGGCAAATGCTCCAGCGGATCTTGCGGACTCTCTCGAGGCGCTTCAGGGGAAGATCAACAGAGGGCTTGAAAGACAACGTTATGCCGACGTTCTTTGGGCGAACATGGAATTCCATTTCGCGGTGTACAAGTGCTGCGGCATGCCATATCTGTTATCGACAATTGAAACCCTTTGGTTGCGGATTGGCCCTTCATTTCACGACTTATACCCGGAATTCGCAGTTCAGAAGTATGGCGTACACAATCACGAAGTAGTTATGGAGAGTCTTCGCGAAGGCGATAACAGAGCTGTTCGTGCGGCGTTTGAGAACGACATCCGCGATGGTTATCGGCGCCTGAGGCAGGCTATTCGTGCGCGAGCGGATTAATCAAGAAAAAGCGAAAGGGATTCTTGTTGCTCACCTGATTCAACTTACGCAGTCGATGTGCTCAACGGCATCAACTGCGTAAGAGTTAATAGCATCGACATATAGACAGCACTGCTCACGAGGGAGTAATCAGTACGTCGCCAACGGTCTCGGTGCTACTGTCCACTGACCAACTCCGCTAGCAGAGTTGTCCTCGCCATGCCGGCTGTGGGCGTCCGGCGAAAGCATTTCCGCTTGGTCGAGCCGCCGAAGCTATAGGACGCGCTCGATCATCTCGAGATCGCATTGTTCATCGACGAGGAACTGGCGGATTCCACCATCCCACGTTCGTATGTCGGCCAGGAGATCTCGAAGGTCGTCAATTCCATTTTCGGTCAGGCCTTTGGTGCCATCTTCACTGCCATCGCGGACATAAACCAATTCGCCTTCGGCGATATTGTCCGAGTTGGCGTAACCGGCCGATTGTTACCGCGGAGATTTCGCCTTGACGCGAGCGATGACTTCTTCGTCGTCGACGAAGCAGTCGAGGAAGTCGTTCCAGGCTTCAGGCGAACTGCGCGCATCGGCAAGCATTTGC